>Ga0115001_10004449_pt1 | contig 10293 bp, 23 predicted proteins | sample ArcticOcean_MG_C_12_FD_89869 | JGI IMG/M metagenome (GOLD analysis project Ga0115001, IMG submission 89869) | Marine microbial communities from western Arctic Ocean - ArcticOcean_MG_CB8_130 | ecosystem: Environmental > Aquatic > Marine > Oceanic | place: Arctic Ocean: Canada Basin | collected... | reverse complement strand
GGGTTACCCGGTAGCCTCTGGCCAGCCACCTACGCGATGACGGACGGCTGGAGTGACCTCCGCATTGGAACGCTGGAGGGAGTGATGGCGGTTGGATGGGGTGACTACATCATCCAGGGGGTCAAGGGTGAGATTTACCCTTGCAAAGCAGCCATATTCCACATGACCTACGAGGAGGTAAGTGATGAGTGAGTTCTGGCTGTGGTTCGCCCGCCCGTTCGCGGAGTTCGCGGGATCAATCGCACTGCTTGCGGGCCTGCTCTTGCTTGCTTTTGCGGGTCTGTTCGCTCTGGGGGCATACCAATGGATCCGCCGCAAGGTCCAATCCGCATTGTCGGGGGGTGATGAGTGACTTTACGGGAAGAGTGCAAATAGAGAACAAAAATGGTATAATATAGATAAGGAAGGAGAAACGATGATTTTTTCTAAAGTTTCTGGTGAAGATGTCTACAAGGCAGCATTTGAAAAGTTCAAGTCTGAATATGAATCAGTACAGAATGCTGTGCTTGAATATTCGAAAGGAAGGTTTTTCACCGGAGCCGGTGCTTGGGACATGTATAATGCTCAGCGAATCAATGCACTGAAGCAGCGTCCTTCGAGGGCATACCATCTTAAGACCATCGAGCCTCTGAAATTTCTTATCAAGGTTGCTTCACTAAAGAATGATGACTGGATCTCCTACGAAGGGTTAGAACAGGACTATGGTGACTTTGAGATTGAACTACCTGATTTTTTTCCAGTAAAGTGCAGTGTAAATCTTCATGGAGAAAATATCACTTCAACGATATGCCCCCTCGTAGATAGATCAGGTTCAATGACTCTGACATGGTGGCTTGATAAACATAACGGTGGGCTAGTTGAGATCGTTGACCCGAGCTTGATTGATCTAACAGCTGCGGCAGCAGAAGACACTCGAATCCGGCTTGCAGCAGAAAGGCGAGAAATCCTAAAAGTACGCTGAGTGCAAACTCAATCTCACTGTGGTAAAATATTCTCACAAGGAAGAAGAAACAATGTCTTATGAATACAAGGTCACTCTCAGATCCGATGGCTCGCTGTATAGTGAGTGGTTCTACAAAGTGGGTCAGCGTCACCGGGAGGGTGACCGACCGGCAGTGATCCATTACCGAGCCGATGGTTCAGTGGTGAGTGAGTGGTTCTACAAAGAGGATCAGCTTCACCGGGAGGGAGACCGACCGGCCTCGATCCATTACCGAGCTGATGGTTCAGTGGTGATTGAGTCGTTCTATAAAGAGGATCAGCTTCACCGGGAGGGAGACCGACCGGCCTCGATCCATTACCGAGCCGATGGTTCATTGGAGCGTGAGTCGTTCTATAAAGAGGATCAGCATCACCGGGAGGGTGACCGACCGGCCGAGATCCATTACCGAGCCGATGGTTCAGTGGAGTGTGAGTCGTTCTATAAAGAGGCTCTGTATCACCGGGAGGGTGACCGACCGGCAGCGATCCGTTACCGAGCCGATGGTTCAGTGGACAGTGAGTCGTTCTACAAAGAGGGTCAGAAGTACACTCCGCGTAAGCGTAAGGTGAAGTCTTGTGAGGGAAAGACAGTGGAAATCGACGGCATCAAGTATGTCTTGATGCCTTCGGATTGAGTGCAAAACTCACATAAGCTAAGATAAGATATGCTCATAAGGAGAAACAAGAATGACACCAGAAGAAAACGCTCACGTCAAGACACTTACGGGAAGAAAAGAAATCTTTGAGCATGTGGTCGCACATCTTCGAAAGCAAAACTGTAAGTCAGTCCTGCCCGCACCTCAATCCTCCTGTGCTTATCACGGGCCAGGCGGTTTGATGTGTGCTGTGGGTTGCCTGATTGCTGACGACGAGTATAACCCTGTATACGAAGGAAATGATGTCGATCAGCTCTTTGACCCCGGTCTCTTCATCGATGCACCCGGTATCAGCGTCTCGATGTTGGAAAGGCTGGGACCTCACATCGATATGCTGACCCACCTTCAGAACTTGCATGACGGATTCGCCAACTCGCTGGAATGCGACAGGTTCTTTGCAGTTGACGGGCTCGGTATCTCCGCAGCTGGTGAGAAAGCACTTAAACATGTCCGGTCGCGCTTCATGATCGACTAACAGAACGACGTTAAAATCAAGGATAAGGAAATATCATGATTGTTCGATTTACTGCGTATACAACTTCTCCACGAGAGCGAGCAGCTGCTTCTGAGAAGAAGTGTCTGGAAAACCCAGAGCACTGGGCATGGCCCGGGTTCGGCAGGCCCAGATCCAAGCCGTCAAGACCTGCGCCTTCCATGACTTCCCGGCGACCAGACCGCACCATGTTGCTGGAAGTTCCAGACGAACTAGGCTGGCGTGAGCGCGACGAGTACTGCGAAGAAGTTGCGAAAGAAAAGGGTTGGGAAGTCTGGGAAGGGAGAATCGACGAGGTTGAACTGGAAACAGTCATCTCATGGCCTCAAGGCCGCGGCATTCAAATTTCGATGTTTTAACACCTTGAGTGTAAAGCCTCAAGAACAGTGATAAGATACTTTTATAAGGAAGGAATCATGAACACTCTAAGCTTCAGCGACATGCATCAGCTCGAACGAAATAAGAGCCTTGCAAGGCAGACAGAGTCTCTTCGAGGGATCACCTTCAGCATGAAGGGAAACACGATGGCAGAGTTTGTTGTATTTACGACAGAGATTATGAGTCGAGGAGAGACTCAGATCGTAGGTATTTGTACTCAAAACTGGCCGCTCGACGATCCAGACGGTTTGGGCTTCATCCCTGGCCAGTTTTACAAGTTCGACTTGACTCACATCATCATCAATAACATGCTTCAACTCTTGAAAAATCTCCAGGAGGAAGTGTGCATCAACGGAAAGGAGACAACATGAAAGAAGATGACCTGATGTATCACCGATGCGATAGAGGTGATTCTTGGTGGGTGAATGACGCTCAGGGTATTCCACTTTGTCGTGTGTGTGACAAATGCGCGAAGGTAAAGCTCTCACGATACCGCCCTGAGATTATCACCGGATATTCTCAATCTGATGTTGATGAACCGATTGAGCCAGAAGAGTACTAATGTCTTATAAATACACGGTCTCTCTCAGATCCGATGGTTCAGTGCGTAGTGAGTGGTTCTACAAAGAGGGTCAGCTTCACCGGGAGGGTGACCGACCGGCTTTGATCCATTACCGAGCCGATGGTTCAGTGTGTAGTGAGTTATTCTACAAAGAGGATCAGCTTCACCGGGAGGGTGACCGACCGGCCTCGATCCATTACCGAGCCGATGGTTCAGTGAAGAGTGAGTCGTTCTATAAAGAGTGTCAGAAGTACACTCCGGGCAAGGTGAAGCCTTGTGAGGGAAAGACAGTGGAAATCGACGGCATCAAGTATGTCTTGATGCCCGCGGATTGAGTGCAAACTCACAAAAAGCTAAGATAAGATATTCTCATAAGGAAGGCGGAACGATGAAGTTCACAGGAAAGGTCACTTGCCGCGGCTTTGACAACGGAGAGGCATGGGGGACATACAAGGAAGTCGAGTTGACTCTGTCAAACCCAGCCGCTGGAACGTCATTCAGCAACGTGACCAAGTCTGATCTGGACAGCCTAATCGAGGACCTCAACCGAATCAAGGAAGAGCTCGAGAACGCACCCGTGAAGAACGCTTGGGCCTGACCCCAAAAACGGCGGTAAACTTCTAGAAATACATTGAGTGTAAAGCCTCAAGAACAGTGATAAGATACCCTTATAAAGAGGAAACAATGGAAGAGAAATATCTTAAAAATCTTATCGGTCTATCATGCAAGATTGCTGCCAACACCAAGAGCTCCGAAACGTTCTTAATAGTATCGATAAGGGAAGTAATACGAACCAGAATCCCAATGCTTATGCTCATGAACTTCAGAAGTGGAGTCTTTACATCTAAGGGGTTAGATTCTATAGCACTGCTTCCATCATGCAAGATCCGGCTCGGACAGCGACTCAACAATATGTCAGCGCAGCGGAGCAGTGGGAACACTGGGGCAGAACCTGAACAAATCCTCACGCCCAGCGCAGAACACCCAGATAGCTCGGTGGTCTCCTGGAATCAGGCGCCATGGAACCTGATTCCAGAACACCCAGAAGGAGAGGCACTCCCCGTGACTCATGCAGCAACGGCCGAGGCCGACTTTCTCGATGAGATCATCGCCGTTTCAGAAGCGGAGCATCCCGGGTTCGCAGACGCGGTCGATGCCGCGTACCAAGGCCGCGGACCCTGGGCAAAGTCCACGGTTTCGCCACCAGAGGAACTAGAGCAAATTGTACAGCTTTGCAAGCGCGCGAGGCCGTTGAGCGTTTCAGCTCAGAGTCTCAGCCGTTATGACCTCAAGAACTGGTTGGCGCTAGACCGGCTTATTGAAGATCTACAAGACAAATATCATTTCCCAGAACCTGACTGAAGCTTATATTTGCACAGAGCGATTCGAGAACCCGTGCTGAGTGCAAACATACAAGAGCAGTGATAAGATATACTCCTAAGGAGAAAAACATGACCAATGATAACGAAACTTCCCAAACTTCCCATCCTCTGCTGCAAGAGAATCTGTCCCTCTTTACACACGGTCCCTATGTTGTCTTCGACGACGACTCCACATACGCTTGGGCTGAGGACTCAACCATTGCTCTTCTCACTCAGGAAGGTGAAGATCACCTGAGCTAGTCAATGGACTTCAAGGCTGTTCATGACGACGATGTTGTCTACATCACCCTTCGTGATCTGATCGCAGCTTATAATCGCGTTCATGGCACAAAAATCTAATCATTTGCACTTTACGAGAGAACTCAATGAGACCCGAACATATTATCTTACTAGGCTTTATGCTCTTCTGGAGCTTAGTCATCGCTGGACTCGCACATGCTGTGTATAAAGAAGCAATACTGATGAAGAAGTGGAATGAGGACTACAAAGCACAGCTCCAAAAGGATCGGCTCCTAAATATGCGTAGACTTCAAGGAGAAGTGGTCAAACAGCCACGTACAGAGGCTCGCATGAGCGGCTTTGACACTCCGACGAATGTGTTCTTTTTGGATGCACGGGATCAGAATGATAAAAAGACTAGTACTTAAGTGGAGACCGCACTTGGACTCTACTCAGAAATAAACAGATTTACAAACAAAAATACCAACTCTGCATTCAAGAGATTACTTTTAGAGTGTAAATGGCGCCATATTGGGGTATAATATGATCATGGAGGATGAAATGAACAAAGAAGTGACCCAGGACAGCCTGCTCTACGTTGACAACAAGAAACGACCGCTTCAGGTAAGAATGCACACAGACGAGAACTCCGAGGTTTGCACGATTCGATTCGGCAACTCGTATACACTTGGTGTTGTCACTCCCCAGGACTTAATGGCTCTGGCTGATGATATTAATGAGTTTGCGAAACAGGCCTACGAGCTCCACTACACAGAAGAGTTCGAGATCATGTCCGGTCTTGAAGATGCGATTGCGCATGCCAAGGGTGAGAGCGCTGGCATAGAGCACCAGGTGACCGTACACGATTTAGCAGAGACTGCATTCATTCAGGCCGGCATTAACGCCCGGGTGCACAAGCAGCGCATGCTGCAGGCGATGAAAAGTACTGCAGAGTCTGGGGATAAGCCTTTTGGTGAGTATGATCCCGATGATCCGGTCAACTGGTAGCCCAACGCGCAAGACATCTTGCGCCCGCGTGTACGCGCGCGAGGATAGAAAAATCAACTCTAAGGAAAAAGAATGAATATGTATAAACTAACATGGCAGAAGAAGGTGGGCGATATATGGCTGCCCAAGCAGTTTGTCATGGGCTCTATCGCTGATACGCATGACTGCTACTCTGCATTGATTGATGGAAGGCATCCGGGTCACGATGGTTTCGAGGCTCTCGAAATTCGAGCAATCATAACTAAGATCGAGCCATCGGGTGGGAAAGAAGTTGTCGCATACGATTACGAGTGGGGCGATTGGACCTAGACTGCGCCAACGTTCCAGCCTGTTAGAGAAAAAGATCTACGCAAAAGTTGATCAATTCTTTGATATATCTAACGACTCATATGTTTAGGGAAACCAGAGAACTATATCTAAAAGTCTCTGCCCCCCGCAAAACCTAAGCAAAACGATCAAAGCGATTAGTCCTCTTGACCCGCATGTCTATTCGAAGTACTTTGCTTAGGGCGCACGGGGGGCAGAGACTCTATCGAAAAACTGCGGTGAGTCGAACGCTTTGCATATCTGGATTTTGCCGGCTTTGAGTCGACCCTGCAGCAGCACTTTTGCACCGTTGCACTTTTCGCTGGTGTGCAAAGATCGGGCAGCAAGAGTATAATATACTCACAACATACTGCAAAGAAAACACAAATGGCAAATTCGACTAAATGTCTTACACCTGACGCTCGTTTCTCTATTAAAATAAACCCTCACAAAGTATCAGTCACTGTACGTCTACCAAATCAAGAACTTAGCGGTCTCACTGAAGAAGAAGCTGTCATATTAGAGACACTCATCCACAACCAAATGGAGCTCGTGTTGCGACCCTTCTTCAGCTAATGGTGAAATAGAACAACATTCAAGAATCTTCAAAAGAAAAAGAGAACAAAATGACTGATGACACTAAGATCCTGATTAAGCGAGCAATTCGGACTTGTTTTCCTGGCGTAAATGTAGATAGCATTTGGAACGATATCTACTTTTCAGGGTTCGGTCAAGAAGATGGAGTCAGCTTCCGCGATTGGTCTTACAGCAAAGAGGCGGAAGACATCTACCCGGAAGAACAAGATGCTGAGTGGGCTGCATGCAAAAAGTTCGCCAGCATGGTCCCAGGCTTCGAAGTAGAACGTGGAGACAAGAACTACTTCGATATCAAAGTGATTTCCAAACGAAGCGATTATGTTCCTGTATGGGATTGAGATTTATGCAAAGGAGTACAAGCTGAGTTATAATATACTCACACACCCCAAGGAGTTTTCAAATGAGTGATCTTACCGGCGCGCCTGATCAAGTCCTCGAAGTCCACAACGCGATGCTCGCCAACGCCCGGGAAAACTGGGACGGTGATTTCGCTGACACAGCGGTCTACACCCGACCCGAGGACAGGCGAAACCACGAGACGAACGAGTACGAACCGACTGGCAACTGGATCGTGGGCTGCAACTTCGAAGGTTGGGGTTCGAGCATGATCTTCAAAGGCGGCGTTTGGTACTACCGCAGCCACGGAGTCGACAAGGAGATGGCGACCGGTCATGAGGAAGCTCTCGACAACGCTTGGTGCTTCTTCTCGGCCTGAATGTATCGCGCGCGACTTGTAGTGTATAATATTCTCACACCCCGGCGAGAGGACCTCATCATGACAAAAGAACTCTTCACGATCCACATAAAGTTTAGCAACGACGACACTTACTCAGAGTCTCATGATGAAGACACGGTTGCTGGAGCAGTCCAACGTCTCACTAGAGGTCCGGCTGCAATGGGAGGTCTAGTCAAGGAAGTAAAGGTCGTTGACATGCTCGACTGCACAAACTTCCTGTGGCGTGGAGGCAAGTTGATTTTCCCGATTCCACGTGTGCATTGCGCCCCATGGTAAGTTAAGATATACTCACCCCTCCCATCCAGGATACAACATGATTCGACTTCCCCCTCATATCAGGACGCCGCTCATCAGGACACCGGGCACCGACGCTGGTTTTCCAACTACATACACTTCTTCATTTGCTTATGAGCTGATCATAACGTTTCTCAAGACTCGTCACGAGCCTGCTCATAAGTTCAAGATCGAAGAAGTGTTGGTCAACGAAGACGAGGATATTACAACTCTTATTTTCGACGGCGGTGAGGGTATCGTCTTTAAAATTGATATCGAGACTTATGACTTCCACGGGATCAGTCATAACACCGAGACCCTCAGCGACAATGACGACGTTGACAATTACATCCAGTGCGCTGTATGCATCGAGAGTTACTCAGGGATGTGCAAAGGATGTCGTAAAAGAATCAATACTACGAGTGACGTCGCGTCCACTGAAGACCTTAAAGCCGCCGGATGGTTATGAGTGCAAAGCTCACAACATTGTGGTAAAATATTCTCACCAACCCCACCAAGAGGTGAAACATGGCATTAAGCATTCAGAACATTCTTGATATCCTTGACGAGAAAGGCATGCCGGCAGCAGTTCGAGTGTTGGTTCGAGTGTACGAAGACTCTTGTACTGAAAATCCTTGGGGAAGTTTCTGGCCACCGTTCGCAGTAGCTTCAGTTCACGTTGCAAGGTGGACACTCGGGCATGACAAGGACGGTATCCAAAGGTTCGAACCCAAGTCGATCTCTGATCCTCGGTTCAAGAAACTAGTCTCTCAACTTATCCCACCGCACGGATCAGTCGAAGATCTGGTCATGGTGCTCGCAGAAGGTGCAGCTCAAGAACTCTCTCGGATTCTTCGTCTGTCTGAGATTATTCGGGAAGACGCTATTCAAGAAGAAGCTATTCGGGAAGAAGAAGAAATCACGCAGGGATTGATTTGGTGCAAAGCTCAAGCAATTGAGTTAAGATAATAAAGCGAGGCGGAAGCACGGGACGCCAAGTGGAAACAAAAACGATTCCTGTGCAAATCATAAAGTCTCCCTGTAAGATAAGGGAGCAAACAACAAAAAAGGAGCCAATCATGGCTAAGCCACTCACGTCCAGTCAGATCGAAGCACTCATTCAGGCAACCAAGAATGCAGATCGTTTGACCCGCCTTCAGGTGTTCACGCTCGCAACCTCTGGACTCGTTGATGTCGAAGACGGTGCATTCATTATTACAAGCAAGGGAAACAGGGCAATCAAACGTCAGGTCCGAAGTCAGACGCTAGAGGCGAACGTCCCGGTTGTCATGGCGGCTGCGATGGAGATCCTCGATACAGACGAGGCAATGTGCAACCACCGTCAGATCTGGAATGCTGTTGGACGCGAGAAGTTCGAGCGCGACGATGTTCTGGATGTACTCCGTGCACTCCGTGAGGAAGGCATCCTTGACACTGTCAAGATGTCCGGGAATAACTTCCAGGTCTTCTGGAAGCGCGGGGCAGCTGCTCCGATGGTGGTTGCACCGGCAGTTGATGTTGAGGCAGCTGAGGTCGATGTGGTCGTCGAGGCCTGATCGGGAGGTCCCGGCTCGGGGCGAAAGCCCTGGGTCGGTTGCCTCGACCCTGCAGCAGTGCAAGCGGGGCTGCAAAAGAGTATAATATAAACAAGGAAGAGAAAAAAACCCCTTCAAGAACCTCGGAGTTTTCCATGTTTGGAATCAGGTCTCGCGGCAAGAACAGCGATCTCTACGAAGTCAGCATCACGAACTTGTACGGCCACACCAGGCTGGAAGATTTCTGGTCACCGGGTAGAGGAGCCACACATGCTGAGTGTGAGGAGTACATCGCTCGCATCAAGGCAGCCTCAGCGGAGATCACCAGGGATATCATGAAGAAGCGGCCCAGCGACTGAGTGCAATGAGACACTTACTAAGATATAATATCTTCACCACCCCATACCAAAAGGCATAAGCATGCTTAGGCTTATCGGCGTCATAATCTTCACGTTCGTTACCTACCGACTTTTGCACGACTCAGGCATTTACCCAGATGGTTTGCTCTGGGCTATCCTGTACGGACTCTGTGTGCCGCCGTTCCTTGGAATGTTCGTGCCTTCCAAGAAGTAGGCTTTGAGTGCAAACTCTCTCCCGGTAAGGTATAATATCTTTACCCACCCAATAAAGAGATTTAAAATGATTACAATCGACCCACTCAGTCAGAGCTACTCATCCATCAATCCACCCACTGTTGGAACTTTCGTTGCTGAAAGGGGAGGTGGGCACGGTCTCGTGGTTTCGACTCCGTTCGGACCACACGGTCACAATGTCTACGTCAGGGTCGCTTGGCTTGGGATAGGGTCAGGGTCTATTACTGATACCGTTATTCTTGACACCCGTATAACTAATCTGGAGACTTCGTCCGCTGACGAAGTCTACTGGATCTCGAATCGCGGTCACGAGGAGCGCAAAGAGAAAGAGCTAGAAGCTCTCCGCGAGCGATTGGCTTAACAGTAAGGGATTTATATACCGAGGCCCTGAGTTAGCGCACACTAGCAATAAGGGGCAGAATGCTAGGGACGTCTGTGCGGACCCCTAGTTCAGTACTGGAGTACTGGCTGAGCATGTGCATGGTCACTGTTCAGTTATGTGTGGGTTCGACTCCCACCCTCGGTTCCTTTTCCTTTTGAGTGCAAAACACAATCAGGTGAGATAAGATATTCT
>Ga0115001_10004447_pt1 | contig 10296 bp, 9 predicted proteins | sample ArcticOcean_MG_C_12_FD_89869 | JGI IMG/M metagenome (GOLD analysis project Ga0115001, IMG submission 89869) | Marine microbial communities from western Arctic Ocean - ArcticOcean_MG_CB8_130 | ecosystem: Environmental > Aquatic > Marine > Oceanic | place: Arctic Ocean: Canada Basin | collected... | reverse complement strand
TCCTGTTAACATTAAACTTTCTTCTGGTACATTACCTACACCTGAAACTCTTCCGCTATCACTAGCTGGTCTAAACCCAATATCAATTCTATTAACTTTTGTAACTTTAGGCGTTAATGCTCTCTCAATAGGTAGTGGTAAATGATAATTTAATCCTGGTTGAGTAGTTTTAATAAATTTACCAAATCGTAAAACAACGCCTTGTTCGTCGGGTAACACCCTATAAAGGCCACTTGCTAACCAAAGAAAAACTAAAATGATCAAGCCCATTATAATAGGTTTGCTTCCACCTGATTTTCCGCCTGGAAAAAATTGATTAATTTTCTTTTGAATATTAGCTATAATTTCATCAAGATTTGGTGGCTGGTTTGTGTTTCCAGATCCATTGTTATTGCCAGAATCAGATCCCCATGGTGATTGATTTTTTAAAATTCTGTCTTTAAAATTCATGACACTTTATATAGTTACTTTATTGCTAAAAACAAGTTAACTTAAAGCGTTATAATGTCCGAAAAAAGCAGAAATAAGCTAAGTAGTGAAAGAAAAGAATGATTTCAAGTCGTTGTATACTAGAGTTAAAATTGTATTCACCCTTGATTCCAACGAATTAACAAATGCTATCAACATATTCTAGCTTAAAAGAAAATAAAGTTCATTTCATTTTCTTATTTTTACTTTCTTTAAATTATTTATTCCCTTTATTATTTTTTAATTCGATTACTTTATTCTACCACGATGCTTTAGATAGTGAGATCGTTTACAATAAGATTATTGGACAATTATTTAGTAATACTGAAAATCCTTTTGATATTTTTCTTGGTGGCAGCATTAAAGCTGAGTACTTAAGAAGAATTTTTCAACCATATATTTATCTATATAGTATTTTAAATTTTGAATTTAGTTATTGGTTAGTAGATGCTTTAGTTAAATTAACTTCATATGTAACATTTTTTACTTTAGCGAAAAAAATTAACAAAAATATTTTTATATGTGGATTAATCGCTTGTTTGTACGCTTCTTCAAATCTCCCAACGCATGCAGGATTTGGCTTAGCTTTTTTTCCGTATATTATTTATTTAACTCTCTATAAAGAAAAATTAAAAATTAAACATTATATTTTAATTATTTTTTTTGGTCTTAATTCTGATCTTATTCATGCTGGTTTTGCAATGCCTGGTTTGATAATTTTAATTCTTTTTTTAATAAATCAAAAAATACAATTCTATAATCTTATTAAAATTTCAGCTCTTTTTTCTTTTTTTATTATTTTATCAAATATAAATTTAATTATAATCTCCTTAGGTGACCAGGTGTTTCACAGGCAGGAATTTGTGAGGGAATCTCAAACACTGTGGCAAACTTTTTTATCAACTATAATAGATTTATTTAAAATTCCACAAACTTTTAGTTATTCTTCAGTGTATATAATTCCTTATACTATTTTTTTAATACCAACTTTTTTCCTAGGTTTTTTTTCTAAAATTAAAGAAGCAAAAGTAATTTGGATTTTTCTAATTTTTTTTAGCTTATTTTTAGCTTTAATAAACACTCAAATAATTGAGAATTTTTTAAATAATTCAACTGGTTTTTTTAAAACTATTTCTTGGAATTATCTTTCTAGATCATACAATCTTTTTTATAGTTTGCTTTTAATTTTTTTGTTAATAGAAAAAAACTATCAACTAAAAACTTTAAAAATTATAGTTTTCTTTGCAATTATTTTTTTTCAAATAAACTCCTCAATAGTTCCATTATACAAAGATAAAATTCTAAAACAAAAAGACTATCAAAATTTATATACATTCAAAGGCTACTATAATTATGACGATTACAATAAAATTAAAAATGTAGTTAAAAATGAGAGAACGCTTTCAATTGGGTTGGACCCTATGGCGGCTGTCATGAATGGTATTTACACGGTAGACGGTTACCACAACATCTATCCTCTAAGTTATAAGAAAAAATTCATAGAAGTTATACAAAAAGAGTTATCAAAAAATTTAGACCTACATAAATATTACAATAATTGGGGAAGCAGAGTATACGCTTTCATCGACAATCCGAATAATATTGAAATAAATTTTAAAGCAGCAAAAAAAATTGGTGCTAAATTTGTAATTTCTAAATATAAAATCAACAATAATGAAATTGAATTAATTCCTCTTTTAAATAAAACTAATGGAATAAAACTTTATAAAATTAAATAAAAAAAAATTTTTTTAATGACTGAAAACAAAAATATAAAAAAATTTCTAAAAAAACCAATAGAAGGAACTAAATACACTATAATGGTATCTAGTGCTAAAGGAGGTGTTGGGAAATCTACATTTGCAGTTAATTTAGCTTTTGCTCTTAAAAATTTGGGTAAAAAAGTTGGAATACTTGATGCTGATATTTATGGTCCCTCTCTTCCAAAATTAATTGGCAAAAATGAAAAACCAGAAAATAAAGATGGAAAATATTTAGTGCCTGTTGATAGTAATGGAGTTCAATGTATATCGATGGGATTTCTAGTTGAAGAAACTACTCCAATGATCTGGCGAGGGCCTATGGTAATCAGTGCAATTAAAACATTAACCGAAAAAGTACTATGGAATGATCTTGACTATATTGTAATTGATATGCCACCAGGAACTGGTGATACACAACTCACATTTGCACAAGATGTAAAAATAGATGGCGCAATTATTATTTCTACTCCCCAAGATATTGCATTACTTGATGTAAAGAGGGGTATCCAAATGTTTGATCGAACTGAGATTAATATTATTGGATTGATAGATAATATGAGTTTTTTTAAAGGTGATGATGGAAAAAAATATAATATTTTTGGTGAGGGTGGAGTTGAAAATGTATCTAAAGAATTTAATAAAGCATTTTTAGGAAAAATTCCTCTTCACCAAGATTTAAGAATATCTGCCGATAAGGGTGTCCCTTTAACTCTTTCTAGTCCAGATCATGAAATATCTTTAATGTTTAAAGAAATAGCTAAAAAAATAACAGAAAAATTCAAAAATTAAAAATTTTATATAATCTTAATTATAGTATAAAATTTCAACTACCCCTTATGATTTTATCAAAATCTCTTTATTAAATGAACTCTCTTGTAAAATAATTATTTAATAAAATTCTTTGTTAAGGCTAGTGTCTCCATGAGTTCGTTCCACTCTCTTTTTCCGAGGCCAGAATCTTCATATTTAACCTCTTTTCCAACCAACATAGATTTTATAATTTTTAAACCCTTTGCCGAAACATGTGCTGCCCCAACTCTATAATCTAAAAAAGCAGCATGTGTAATTGGAACCCATTTTTTAACAGTTTCCAACATAGCTTCTGCGTAAACTCTAATTTCATACTGCGCATGACTATCGGCTCTTAAAAACAAAAAATTTAATAAATTAAGTAAATCTGTTTTCCAATACCACTGTGTGTATGAGTTCAATGTTAAATTCATTCTAGCTAACTCTCTTGCTAGGCCTGCTTTATTTTCATCAATAATAGTTCCGTCAAATTTTTCATTGAGCATTTTCTCATAGTTTGAATAAGTTCGTGTTGCATCTTCTTTTAATATTTGTAGAACTTCATCTGCATGGTCGCCAGTAATTAAATCCCCTCTACCCTGTCTATTAATTGTCGATTGCGCTGATAAATTTTTTTTCTCGGGCACATAAAATTCTTTGTCTAAAATTGAATATCGAGCTGAATATTCATTAACATTTGCAGTTCTGTGTCTAATCCATTGCCTTGCTATAAATATAGGTAGCTTAACATGATATTTTATTTCACACATCTCGAAAGGAGTTGAGTGCCAGTGTCTCATTAGGTATTTAATTAAACCTTCATCTGTAGAAACTTTTTTTGTTCCTTTGCCGTAAGAAACTCTGGCGGACTGAACTATTGACGTGTCATCTCCCATGTAATCAATCACCCTAACAAAACCATGATCTAATACTGGCAAAACCTCATAAAGAATTTTTTCAAGTTCTGGCGATGTTACTCTCTTTGTAGCATTTTTTTGAGATTGCTGTTCAGCAATTTCTTTTTTTTGATCTTCTGTTAATTTCATAATAAATATTTTCGGTAGACTTAAATGATATTAATATAAGTTCATTTACTAACTTTGTAACTTTTTATTAGTGTTTTCCACAGATTTTTACTTTACTGCCAATCAAGATATTTCTTAGACCAGATCAGGTTCCTTTTTAATATTACTCCATAAAAACCCTCAAAATCATATTTTGCCCAGCCGCTCTTTAATATCCTTAAGGGATGTTTTTTTGGATATTGAAGAAAAATTCTATCTTCTAAAACTTCCCACCCTGTGTGTTTGAACAAAAGTTTCCAATCACTTGGTTTTAGCTCAAATATATGAATATTTTCTGCGTGAACATTTTCAGATGAGTTATTCCTTATATGCTCAAGCCCAATTCTACTTTCTGACAGATATGGAAGCGTCATTAAAAAATATTCGCAAGAAGTATTATGAGAAATTGATTTTAAAAAATTTATAGGCGAATTTAAATGTTCAATAGTTTGAAAGGATATAAATAAGTCTGGGTTAACATTATGTTTTTCTAAATCTTCTGCTCTAGATAATATGGCCTCATAACCTTTTTTTTTTATTTTTTCGATTGCTTTAGGATCTAAATTTACACTCAATAATTTTAAATTAGTTTCTGTAACTAATTTTTTTAAATAACTAGTGTGTGTCCCAGATGAGTCTCCTATATCAACAATTGATAATGTATCTTTTTTTAAATTTTTTTTTACTATCTCAATACCTTTTAACGTAAAATCTGTTTGAAACGCATGTAGTGCCCTAACTTTATAATTCCAATATTCTCCTTCGATTTTTACATGATTGTAATGATTAAAATAATCATCTGAAATTTCTTTTAATTTAGGTAGTAATGTTTCTAAATTTTGTTCTCTTACAGCTGATCTTAAAGAGCTAAGTTTAAATAATTTATAAATTAATAACTCAAAAGCACTTAACAAAGGGTATAGAGATTTTTTTTTGTAAACTTCTTCAAAAATAAATCTAATTTTTTTAATAATCATTCTTAATTTAATTGGTTTTTATAATATTTTATCTAGTCTATATGTTAAGAAATAATGCAATTTAAGTCAGAATAATGTAAAAAAATTAAAAATGTCAATTAATATCGAAATAATAGATAATTTTTTATCTGCAGAAGACTTAAAAGAGCTACAATCTCTTGATTTAAAAGAAGCAAAAGATAAGGAGATGAGTGTGCACGTTCAAAAAATTGAATCTGATCAAGTTAGCGGTTCAGGAATGTCAAAAGAAAGTGTAAAAAAATTTCATCAAACTTACCACTCGGTAGCTATAAATATACTAAACAAACTTAATTCCAAAAAAACCAACTTATATGAATATTCAGAATTTGGGATTACTGATACCGGAAAAAATTATAATTTTCCTATCCATAATGACACTCCAAATAAACTACTAAGTGGCGTAATTTATATTTTTCCTAAGGAAAGTGTTGGTACTAAGTTTTATAAAAATAAAAAAGGAGAAGGTGAAAAGACAACAGATTGGAAAATTAATAGAGCAGTTTTTTTTTCAAGAGATGAAAAAAATTCATGGCATTCTTTTAATAGCGATGAAAAAGGAACAAGAAGAGTTTTAATTTACAACTTAATGACAAGAGATATAAAGGGTGTTTGTAAAATTGAAAAAGTAAATTACCTACTCTCAAAATTTAAATACTTAATAAATCCGTATTTACATAGATTTTTTAAATTTGTAATATGAAAATTACATTGTTCACTTCAAATCAATCTAGACACAATTATTTTATAAATAAACTAAGCGAAATTTCTACAGAACTTTTTGTGGTGCAAGAAAATGATACGCGTTTTCCTGGGCTAGTATCAGGACATTACCCTGCTTCTGAAATATATGAAGAGTATTTTAAAAACGTACTAGCTGCTGAGAGTAAAGTTTTTGGTGATAATTTTATAGCAAGTAAAAATTTAAATTTAATTTCTCTATTGGAGGGTGACATTAATAAATGTTCTTTAAAATTTTTATCAAGTTTTCTAAAAAGTGATATTTATATTGTGTCAGGATCAAGCTATATAAAAGGTGAATTAGCGGATTTTTTAATAGAAAAAAAAGCTTTGTCGATACACATGGGGCTTGCGCCATACTACAGAGGCACAGATTGTAATTTTTGGGCACTGCATGACGGAAGACCAGATTGTGTTGGTGCAACAATTTATATGATTTCTAAAGGTTTAGATACTGGGCAAATTTTATACCATGCAATTTCAGAGATTAAAGATAGTCCATATGTTTACACAATGTCATGTGTGAAATCTGCTTTTGATTCAATAGTGGAAAGAATAAAAAATAATTCAATTTATAAAAATACGATTTTAGAGCAAGATAGAAAAAAAGAGATTAGATATTCCAAGAAAACAGATTTTGATGAAAAAGCTATTAAAGAATTTTATAAAAAGAAAATTGACTTAAATCAAAAAGAAGTAGACACAACTATGTACAAAAATCCTTTTGTATTAAAAAAATAGTAATTTGACTTATTGTGAAATCTAAAAAAAAGGCATCTAGAAATTTAGTAACATGGCCAATAGATAAATTACCCATTAATTTTCCTGATGGTGTGAGAAAATTATACGAAAAGAATTATATCAAGAATAGGAAAAAATATACTTTTTGGATTGATAAAGTCGGAGAAAATTGTTGCGAAGACATTGACTGGTGGATGACACTGCCATCTTACAGAAATCCATATTATAGTAATATTTTAAACTACATGACTGTAATTGATACTCTCAATCAGTTGAAGAAGAAGAGAATTAAAATCATCACTCATTCCAAAAGCATGAGTGAAATTATCAATCAAAAATTTAGAACTAATAAAATTAATGTTTACGTTAAAAAAAAATTAACTTTTTTTATAGGAGTAAAAAGTTTCTTTAGCAGTATAATTTTTCAAACTATCTTATATTGTTTTATAAATATTTTTGTAAAAAAAAAAAAAATTAATAAAAAAAATAAAATAATTATAATCGACAAGTTTGTTACATTGAGAAAAAAACAAAACTTAAATTTTTATAAACCTTTTGAAGACACTAAAGAAATCAAGAATTTTATTGTTCCGTCATTCGTGTTTCGCTCATTAAATTTTGTTGATTTAAAAAATGTAATGATTGAATTATTAAAAAAAGAAAATAATTATATATTTAAAGAACACTATTTAAAAATACAGGACCTATTGTTTGCTTTTTTTCATATTTTAAGAAGAAAAAAATTTGTAAATAGAAAATATGATTATAAAAAAAATGATATTTCGAAGCTGATTAAAGAAGAAATATTGAATTTTAATGATTTTAAATCGATACATACGGGAATTTTAAATTATCTTTTTTTTAAAAGAGCTGCGGATAAAAAGTTAAATCTTATAAAATCAATTAATTGGTTTGAAAATCAAATAGTTGATAAAGGGTGGAATCTGGGTTTCAGAAAATTTTTCTCTAAAATTGAGAAAAATTCATATGGTTACCAAGATTTTAATAAACATTATAATCTAATAAGTAACTCTCCTTCACGATTAGAATACAACTCAAAAGTAACTCCAGAAAAAATAGTGATTATTTCAAAGCTATTTAAAAAAATTACTAAAGAATTTTTTTTTAGCCAGAAATTAATATTAGGAAAATCTTGGAGATTTAAAAAAATTATCAACAATAAACTCAGCTCGATACAGATGAGCAAGAGAAATAAAATTACTCTTATTCTTTGTGGCCTTAAACATATTGATGAAGAATTGATTAAATTAACAATTAATTCTTGTCTTCTTGATAATAAAATTAAAATTTATGTTAAGCCTCATCCTATACTAGATATTAGTTATATTATTTCAAAAACAAAGATGCCTAAAAATTTTATTTTATATAACGGCAACTTACAAAAACTTTTACAAGAATCTTTAATTTCAATAACGGCCGGTCCATCAAGTGCTCTTTTAGAGTCTTTTTACTTGAAAACATTTATAATTTTACCAAACATCGAGTCTGGTACAGAAGAAAATGCAAAAATATTTAATTTAAATAGATCACAATTCGCAATTATAAATAATTCGAAAGAACTAACAAAGACAATTAAAAGTTTAATTTAAATTTAAAAAACATTTAATATTTTTTTCATTGTTTTTTTGGGTGCGCAAGTAACCCTTAAAAAATTATATGAGTTAACTTGTATTTTTTTTGTATATATATTTTTTTTTAATAAATTCTCATAAGTTTTATTGAGATTTTTTTTTGATTTAAAGTTAATTAGCACCGAGAGGCCTTTGTTATTATTAACAAAATATTTCATTTTTTCCAACCTTCTGCAAAAATATTCCCTTCCATTAATTACACTCCGGTTATATGAATTAATAATTTTTTTATTATCTAAAAAAAATTTTAAACATTTTCCAGAAAAAAGGGAAACCGGGTATGGAGTCTGAAGTGCTTTAAAAGATTTAATATTTTCTTGATGAGATATTAAAAAACCTACTCGAGCAGAGGCTAAACCAAATGATTTGGTTGCACTTCTTAAAATATAAATATTTTTATATTTTTTAATTAAATTTATAAAAGAAAAATGACCAAATCCATTATAAGATTCATCGATAAAAAATAGTTTTTTTGAATATTTTTTACAAAAATTTTCAATATCTTTTTGAATTAAATCAAAATTAGAAACTACATTGGGGTTAGTAAAGAAAAAAGCATCACAATGCTTAATTTTTTTATTTAGATAACTCTTGTCTAGATTAAATAAATTTTTTTCTGCTAAATTTACTTTATAAGGAATTTCAAAGAATTTTATGTTCAACCCTTTAAAATAAACTTTATACATTCCATAATTATTTGAATTAATTAATATTTTAAGATTTTTTTTATAATTTACTAAAAGAAACTCTTTTATAATCCCGTCGCCACCATGATTAATTATAAAATTACTAGTTTTAATTTTAAAATATTTTGCTACTTGATTTTCTAAATCAAATAATTCTTTTGTATTGTAATATGATGTAAATTCATGATTTGAAATTTTATTAAATATTTTTTTAAAAAGCTTCTGAGGCCAGTTTTCAACTTTTTCATTTCTGTCAGATCTTATGCCTAATTTGAAATTTCTATTATCTTCTTCGCGAGTTCTTTTGATTTTTTTTAATATATTTAAATTAATCATGCTTTCTTATAATAGTTGAATTTAAAAAGTATGTATATATATAGTTAATTATGGAAATAAATGATCAATATAATAAAAACGGTTATTTAATTTTAGAAAATATCTACTCATCAGCTGAGGTTGATAAAATTAAAAAAATTGTTAATGAGCTAGATGTTGAAAAGTTTGAACACAGCAAAGATAAAGATGGTTATCCTTTTAGAATTACAAATATTCTACCTAAAAAAAAGGAACTAAAAAAACTAATTGAAAAACCCGAAATTCTATCAATTTTAAAAGAATGCATAGGAGATAATGTAGTTTTTTTTAAGGACAAGTATATTTCAAAAAGGAAAGGTAGCAGAGGTGAATTTGTTCCGCACACAGATGGTGCATTTATAACTTATAACTATAGATTAAAGAAAGAAACACCAGGTTGGTGGACTTATGCTACAAAATTCGTTCACCTTAATATTATGGTGACCGACAACACAGAAAAAAATGGTTGTATGTATATTGCACAAAGAGAGTCGACCGATCCAAATTATTATATCAATAAATATTTTCTTAATGAAAGATCAATAAAGTCTGGTGAAACAGATCCAAAATTTCATGATGAGATAAAAAAAAGATCAATTCCTGTGACTGGGAAAAAAGGAACGGTTTTAATATTTGATCCTTTGTGTCTACATTATTCAGAAAATAATATTTCCGATGATTTAAGAGATCTTTTTTTAGTTACTTACAACAGAGCAAAAGATGGAGATAATTATAAATTAAGTAATATTGATAAACAAAATGCTATAAAACATCATAAAGAATTTATTGATGATCAGTAAAATTTATAATTCTATTTAGTCATCCTCAAAAAAATAGTATAAATGATTGTTGGTTTTCCAACTATGACGATAAACGAGTTTCGTAATAACCATTGCGGACGTGGGGGCAGTACCCACCACCTCCACCAATATTTATGGGGGTGAATTAGATTCGACGGATGTCTAAAGGCTACTTTTTCGTTCGAGATAGTTCCGACGTAACGGGCTAATTATAAATGCAAATGATAAATTTGCTCTTGCTGC
>Ga0115001_10004444_pt1 | contig 10300 bp, 9 predicted proteins | sample ArcticOcean_MG_C_12_FD_89869 | JGI IMG/M metagenome (GOLD analysis project Ga0115001, IMG submission 89869) | Marine microbial communities from western Arctic Ocean - ArcticOcean_MG_CB8_130 | ecosystem: Environmental > Aquatic > Marine > Oceanic | place: Arctic Ocean: Canada Basin | collected... | reverse complement strand
GACGACGCCTCAGATAAGTCGCGATCGCGTGCAGGAGGGCGCCGCCCGAAGGCGCCGAGTCGCGAACAGATGGCGACAGTCGTGTCGCGGACAACGAACTCCACGGCGGATCCAGAAAAGAACACGCACCCGCACTTAGCGACATCACTGAACCGCAACGGGGCGGCGGCGAGTGACGGTGGCGCGTACGGCTGGGGCGTCGCGCGTCGCGTCAGTGACGCGACCGATGGGACTTTTCAGGGTACTCGTACAGTCACAAACAGGCGAAATATCGCGTCAAAATAAAAAAGCAAGACTGCAGAGTGAAACATCATCTTGGCACGTCGATCAGATTACACGTCCGACTCCTTCTCTCACTTAACGTTGTGCCCCGTGTATTTTTCCCACGCGGTGACTCCCCACACCCCTTGCACGAACTCGTCCCTGCCGCTTAAACTCCGATAAAACCCGTAACGCAGGGCGTTATTTTTGTAATAGTCCTGGTGGTAGCGCTCGGCGGGGTAGAATTTGTCCAGCGCGACGATCACGGTCGCGATTTCGCCGGGGAACACGTTGTTCGCGGAGAGCTCGGCCAAACTCCTCTCCGCCGCTTCGGTTTGCGTTGAGTCGTTTGGAAAAATCGCAGAGCTGTACTGCAACCCGGTGTCCAGGAACATCCGGTCCGCGTTTAAAGGGTCTATTTGGTGCCAATACACGTCTAGTAATTCGGAGTAGGTAACCTTCGACGGGTCGAACAACACCTGCGATTGGGAAAGAAAAGGGTCAGTCGCGAGTCGGCGAGTGTGGGTGTACTTCGTAATGTGAATGAGTAAATAGTCGTAGTAATCGGGCCGAACAGTGCACTTGTGATGTATTACGCAGTTGCCAGTACTGGTAAATGTTACTGGTAGTGCACTCGACCAGTCACAGAGGGGCAGTAAACAGTGTCAGGATTTGGGAAAGCCCCGATACGTACCTGCACGGCTTCGCGGTGCCCAGTCCCGCCGGCGCCGACGTCGTGGTAGGTCGGGTTTTGTAACGAACCTACTGGGCCCGTATATCCACTCGTCGTCGCCACCACCCCGGGTAAAATGTCGAACGGCTTCTCCATGCACCAGAAACACCCGCCCGCGAAGGTCGCGGTCTGGAAATTGGAACCCGGCGGTATTTGTGGAAGCTCCGCCGGGGTATCTTCCTCGCCTTGAAGGTACCCCAAATCGTGCAGCACGTCCCTCCACAACGGCACCGAAACAGCGAGAAAGAAAACGTTGAGGAACGCGCCTCTTTTGGAGATTCCGCTGACGGTCGTACCAACGTCGTCGTTGGTAGTTTTGGTGCTCTCCTCGTCTTCGCTGGCACCTGTGATGACCCGACGCGACGCCGCGCGTTTCGAGGAACGCGAAGTCGGCCGCGACACGCGAGATGCCGACGTGGCGTGTTTCGCGGGGGTTCGATTTCGCGGGAGTCGGGACACCGTGGGTGTCACGCGCGAAATCGCCCGCACGAGATTCGCGGAAATCGCGGACATACGGCGCGCTTTGCCGAGTCACGGAAGCGACGGAACGCAAAAAGGACAACAGGACGACGAGCGAGGCGGTGTGGCGGGGAGGAGCAGCAGGTGTGTGTGGTTCGTTGTGAATATGAAGAGGAAAAATTGAAAATAACAACTCCAGGCCATCCGTCCCTCTTCGCCTACTTCTTCTCCCCCTCCTCCTTCCTCTTTTTCACGTCCCAGTTGTACACCCGCGCGATGGACACCTCCGTGATGGTGATGTTATCCTTCACGAACGCGAGGTCGCCTTGGTTCGTGGCGAGGTTGTTTTTGCAGTTTTTGTGGTTCGTCTGTAACAGTTCCAGGGCTTCGCCCAAAGGGTACTCCAACATCACGTTCGCGCCGAGCCAAAGGTACACGGATTCCGCGTCTTTCACCTTGGCTTTGGCGTACACGCTGTCGGTGAGCTCGAAGTGCATGTCGAGCTCTTCGCCGGAGCCTTGCTTGTCACAAAGCAGTTTCACGGTGTCAAGGGCCCTTTTTATTTCCGGAAGCTTGTTGCCAAGCCTGATTCGGTTTTGCTGCAACCCCTGTTCTATTTGTTTGTACTGCTGGTACAAAGCCTGCATCTCGTGCAAAGTGCCCTCGGGGTCCTTGCCCGCCATGTACGCGTCGACGTCATCGATGAACTGATGTTTGGTGAAAGGGGGGGGGGGGGAGGTGAGTCAGGATGGATGCGTGCAACAGGACAGCACAGAACGAAACCGTCATCCACCAGCCTCGGATGGAAGCGCCTCAGAGTCCGCGATGATGTGTGTGATCCGGGTCCTTCAAGGACCGTAAAAAGTTGCAGTGCCCGATCGCGGCCTCTTGGTGCCACGCGTTGAGTGTTACTTCCCAGGGTGTTGCTTCAACCCCCGTCCGCGTGTCGTCGTATTCAGAAAACGCACCTTTGCCTTCGGCACGGTGACGCCTTTTTCGGGTTCCACTTCCGCCATACCAAACGCGCGGCCGCGATCGACGCGCGAGATCGGTGTGATGATTTGGTGTTGAGCACAAAAAGCTTTGAAACAACGAACAGACGCGACTGAAAATACGCAATATTTACCAGCAGAGAGGGAATGACCAGTGAGGTTCCCGAGGCGTGAACTGATGAGGACCTACCACTACTTGACCATTAAGCAACCACGACCTGCCCCTACACTTCCCCGTCACACCCACTTCTCTATTTGGTTCCGCACGTAGAACGTCCCGCCCGTTTTGGACAAGTCCTCCCCCCACCCGGCGTGCACGCGCAACAGCAGAAACGTATCCACGAAGTTTTTGGTACCGTTGTTGTTCCCAAAGGTGACCGTCCCAAAACAGCTGATCAAAATGCCACCCTCCACGCCTCCCGGAAGCGCAGTTACGGAGGTGGTGACCCGGTGTGTCCTCGCACTAGTTTCAACGTCACCACCCAGCAACGCCCGCGCGATGGCGTCCCCCCCGCGCGCGCGGAGTCCGTTCGCCAACGTCAAACAAGACGGCTTGCGGTACAGGGAAGCCAGGAGTTCGATATTTTTGTTACTCATTAACTCGCGGTAGTGCACCAGAAAAGCCTCCGCTTCTTGTTGAATGGAGCTCGCGCTGTCGTGTGTTTTTCGCACGAACGCGCCTATGGAGCAGTTTGGGTCATCCGGGTTCTGGCTGGACATTTTTTTAGCTTTTTTGACGAACGCGTTACCCCTTAACATCGTCGCCGTCGGGCGGTCGCCGGGTTTCTTGTTCACGCAGCTCGTGACCATCTCCACAAACTCTGGCGGGAAGGCGTGGTGACTGTTACTGTTCCCTTGTAACGGCAAAACTTCCTTTCCTTCCGCGATCCTCAGCGCTAAACCTGGTGATTGAAAAAGAAAAGTGTCAGCCTTTCGTAATGTGTATGAGTAATTACCCTGGACAATCGGCAAACCATGTTGGGATTTGGGAACGCAACACGTACCCAGCAACCCGCCTTGTTCGTCCTCGTACGGGTATTTACCCAAGGCGCACTCGCTCAGGGTCATGCCCAGACTCCAAATATCCGCCGCCCTTCCATAAGGCAACCGTTCCACCCTCTCTGGGGACATGTACCGCAAACTCCCCTTGAACGATTTTAAGGCTATGCTGTGGTTGGACTTGTACGAAGAAGCGGTGTTCCCTTTGAAAGAAGTACCAGTAGCGTCACTTCCATCATCCATGGAATCCATGGTACCGTCAGCACCCCCGCCACCCCTTCCTTCGTTCATCTTGCTCTGCGCCACGATTCCAAAGTCCGTGATTTTCACCGACCCGTCGCGCTTTAGTAACACGTTCCCGGGCTTGATGTCGCGGTGCACGAGGCGGACCTGCGGTTGGTAACGAAAAGGGTCAGTCGCGAGTCGGTGGGTGTACTTCGTGACGTGTATATCCGGGATTGGGTAGTTTCGTAGTGGTGTGACTTTCAACCTGTACTCCATAAAGTGCAGGTAACAGTGCGTATGTGATGTGTGTAGCAGTTGCCAGTACTGGTAAATGTTACGGCCGTGGTGCACTAGCAACTGCGTCCGTTCGTCGCGAGTAGTGCACTCGACCAGGCGCGGTAAACGGCGCTTTTAGTCGGGATTTGGGAAAGGGAACACGCACGTGTTCGTGAAGGTACTCCAGGCCACACGCGACTTGCGACGCTAAGTCACCAATAACGCCAGTAGGCATCAGGAAACCTTTGTTGTTACCCAGCTTCAACACCGCCTCCAGGCTTCCCGCGTCCACGAACTCCAAGGTGAGGTTGACCGTGTTTTTTTGGAGATCGTAAAACGCGCCGTGGAAGTGCACGATGTTTTCGTTTCCTGATTGTAAAAAAAAAGTGTCAGCCTTCTATGGGCAATCAGTCGGCGGAATGCGGTAAATGGGAAATACTAACCATTCGCGAGGTCGCAAAGGCTTCGCAATTCGTTAACTAGTTGTTTCCTTTTTTCCTTATCAAACACGGTTAGCACCTTCAACGCAACGAAGGCGTGGGTTTTGGTGTGTATCGCTCTTCGAACGCTACCGCCCGCGCCCGACCCTATGGTGTCGAACACGAGGATGTCGGCGGAGGAGACGATTTGTTGTTTGTTTTGAGCGGTTTTGTTTTTACCAGGCTCGTTTTCGAAGGATGGCGATCGATCACTGTCGGGGATGAGAACACCGCCTGCGCCTCGTCCATCCTCCCTGCCCTGTTTCGCGCCGCCGCCTCCCGCGTTGCCGTGCCTCAGACGTTTTCCGAAACCTTCCTGTTGTCGTTCCGCGCGTGTTCGCGTCTCGTGACCCGCCGCGTTGAGGTGGAACTCTCTCGCGCTCGTGCTCAGCAAACGGACGCCCTCGTCCGTCAGATTGTACGACGCACCCAAGTCCGTGGACGTGGACGTGCGCAGCGAGCCGTGACTGGTGTCGAGGTCCAAGCCCAGGCCCGTCAGCCGGGGCGGACGACGCGCCATCGCACTGGGGAAACGCGAGCCGCCCGGGTCCAGGCGCACAGGACCAGTGGCTTGGGCGAGCGTGTCGGGAAAACGAAGTCACCATCGGTCCAAGAAAACCGGCACTCACCGGATTATTGAGACGCTCCTTTTGGCTCATTTGTTTCATTGCGACGGGGCGCCATGGGCGGGGCGGAGGACCCGTTGCCGATGGAAGGGACGGCGAGTCTGTTCGTGCGCGTGGTGGCCATGCCGTCCGTGGTGGTGGCCAGAGATGCTACGGGCGATGCGGTGGATGGAACGACCACGGTGCGTTCCGGACGCGGGCGCGTCGACCCCGGAAAATGATGACAGTCTTTTTACGTGCACCGAATCGCTCATCGGTCCCCCGCGGTCAACGCTTCGGTGGGTCGTCGCGTCGGGGCACTGGTGGTGCCGCATAAGTGACGTTGTGCCCGGCACACACGCGCGGCTGATACGCGCACTGAAGAATCGCGCCCTGTGAACCACCTAACCAACCTCCCGTTCCCACACCTCCCTTTTCAGGCGGACCTTCTAGAGGCTTCACCAGAGGACGAAAACACAGAGACTGAAAATGACGAAAACGCCGAGGAAACCCCGGAGGCGACTACCGATATAACGCCCAGGGAGGATGACGACCCTACGGACCAGTCCATAACCATTCGGTACGAACTCCCCAACGACACCGAGTTCTCGTCGGGTGACTTTGAGATCCCCGTTACTAAACAAAGCGGTACATCAATTCCGGTGAAATGGGCGGGCGACGAAAAAGGGCACTTGCTCGCCGTGAATGAGGTTTCCTTACGCGCGATTGCCAAACGACCGAAAGTCGTGTTCACCATCACGCGGGAAGCACCTTTTATTGTTGCGCAGAAGGAAGGGCTTGATGAGGGCGATGACGCTACTCCAAACCCTGAGTCAACAGACCGTAACGCCGACCTCGTTCGCGGCGCCCCGATTGTTTCGGTGGTTGAAGTCGACCTTGTAAACGTGATTCTGGGATCGGCGCGGACGTGTTTCTTGCGACTGGGCGAGGGTGGAAAAGGTCAAGGGCATGCCCCGTATGTGCAATTACCCATGCCCGCGGCGTTGGCTGGGTTCGGAAGTGTCACGCTGGCGGTTAGTCTGGACGCGTTTACGGAACAAACGCAGGATCAAAACGAAACAACGGAAACCGAACCGCCAAAGTTTCTCCCGCCCGGGTTGGCGAAACACGCGCAGCCGTTTTCTGTCACCGTCGACGTCGTGTCCCGGCTTCCCGACCAGCCCGCGTCTGTTGCCGAGTTGGCACGATGCGAATCCGTCACCGCGTGTGTGCGGTGGGCGGGTTTGCCGGTAGGAGAACTCGTGGGCGTGTATGGTGCGCATGACTGGCGACCCGCAAGTGGAGAAGGCGGAGAAAGTGATCCTTCTTTCCACGCGTCGAAGAGTTACGGTAAAGACACACCCTCCTTGGCGTCGTTGTCCAAGAAAACCCGCGCGTACGCCACCGCGAAGCCCACAAGTAGTAGTTCGTCGAGCTCGAGGCTACACACGAGAAATGTAACTTTCGGTACGAGCGCGATATGGTTCGGAATAGACGTGGATAAACACAAGTACCCGGGCGGGTTGAAAGACGTGTGCCTCAAAGAAAAAATCGAAGTGCGTCTGTACGACCGGTTCGCGCCAAACGAGCCGACACCGTTTTCGGTAGACGGGGGTAGCGACGAAGGAGTCGATGACTCGACAAAACAAGACCACGACGGTGATGAATCTTCAGCACCTGGTGATCCATCGACTACTCCAAATGAAGACGAGTCAGAAGCGACTCGTAACGCTCGCGAAACGGCTGAATTTGAAAAGAGCTCATCGTCCTTCCCCCCGATTGAAGTCTACGGCGTGGCGTTTTTCGAGGCGCGCGATTTCGGGGTTAAAAGCTCCGCGCCGAAAAAAGTGTTTCCGAAAGTTTCCCTGGAACGCCAAATTAAACCGTCTGCGATGCGTTCGTCCACCGGCCCTAGCTGGCGCACGCGCCCGGGGCGGTTTCTGGAGGCGGAAACCACGGTGTGCATCACGGTGCAGATGGCGGTGCACCCGGCGGAGAGTTTGGAGACTTTTCCGAGTTCAGAAGCTGTCGATGAGAGTTCCTCGGAAACGGTGGCGACGACGGACGCGGCGGACGGCGCGTCTAAATCTGAGGCAGATGGTTTAAATACCCCTCCCACAGGTTCGGAGGACAAAAAAAAAATCTTTGACGCATCGTGCTCAGGCCGACAGCTGCCTTTCATTCGCGCCACGTGTACGTTCCCCAGCGACGACTTGCAATTTACGCAGGAGGTTTTACGAGCGGTGCGTTTGGCGAACGCGGGTTATTTGCGTTCCGCGAAGAAAGGAGAAAAACAAAATCCCTTTGATGACGACGACGTTTTGGGGGACGACGCGAAGTTGCGGTTTTTCCTTTCCAACGAACAGGTAACGGAAACACAAGCGTGCGATGCTGACGGGCACTTCATCACGGGGTACCACGTCGTGGATGGCGATTTTCGGCAAATCACGGTGGAAGGTATGTGTTGCGTTTCCCAAATCAGGCGGCACACTGTTTTATCTCTCAGCTGCTGACTGTTGTCCATACATCGCGATATACTCGTCCTGCGAAGGGACGTCTTCCCTCTGCCCTGACTGTTTGTCCACACGGCGCGATACACAAGACGGTAACCACTTTTCTTTTACAAAAACAGGCACGCGGCGCGCGACGGACGCGGTGCGCGTTTTGTTCGCCAACAAACGACGCGTCGCGGTTGAGAAATCTTTCGTTGAAAAAAATGATCACTCAAAAGGGACGAATTCATCCGGGATCGAACCTGTGCCGCCCGGTATGCAGCCGGCAAGTACGGTCGTGACGGTCATGAACCACTCGTGCGGGTACTCGGAACGCGCGTACCGTGAGTTGGCCGGGTTTGACCTTTTCTGCGTGCGAACACGTTCGTCCGTTGGAGTTATCACAGGGGAGCACACCACGCACTTGGCGAGGCACTTGGTGCGACCCGAGGCGCGGATTTGTTTGACATGCGTATCAGCGCTTCTGCAAAACGGCACCAAAGCCAGGCAAGCCCTGGACCAAAACTTGTACCCCACCTCAGCGCAGTTGATTGCGTTGGACCGGACGTTTGGAACGGCACTCGTCGTGGATGATATCTCCGCGGACGCGCCCGAGTCTCGGAAAGGAGTGGAAAGGTCACCCAGCCGTGATGTGGATCCAGCCAGAAGTGACATTAGAAGTGATGTTGATCCTTTCCGTGCCATTGATGCATCAAACCAGCCCGGACACGAAGCCAACCGCGTTGGAAACCATCCGTCCCTGGACGACCCTTTTGGCAGTGGTTTGTTTGCCGTCGATACGATACGGTCGACGTCGCGCGCGCGCCAGGCGCACGAACCGCTCGCCACGAGCAACTCCCAATACCTCGCGACACTGCAGCGCAAAAGAGAGTTGCGAAACACTCAGGACGTTCACGAAGCGTACATGCAAAAAGTTCGTGATTTGTACGACACCACGGGCGAGAAGGCACGACTGGCGTGGGGTGCGTGGAACGTGCGGCGACCGGATCGCAATGCGTTCGAGACGGAAATCGAAACCGCCAAGCGACACGCCACCGCGTCCGCCAAGCCTGTTTCCAAAGAGGCCGTTTCTAAAAACGGCCAGAAACAGTTCAAGTGGCCGGTCGCGCACGTCGCGTCTGAGCGGCGGGTTCCCGAATCAAGACGCTTGTCGCAATCACGAGTGCACGAGCTCCGCGAACCGTGGGACGAACCCGACTCAAATCACTTCTCCACGAAATATTTCGCGAGCAAATACTTTCCGGGCGGCGCGCTTGACTCGACGAAACAAATCGCGGCGGAGCGACGTACAGACGGAGGGGAAGGTACTGTGACTGAGAGAACTACTCGGACTCGTGATACCTTCAACACTGCTAACACCAAACCCTTGCCCTCTCAAAAGCCGTTCGTTTCGTACGTCGGGCGCGACGTTTTCTTCGGCGAGCACCCGGAGCGTGCTTCGTTGTGGTATAACCGCGAGGGGGAGAAAACGACGACCGAGACCGATACCGAAAAACGGTGGCGCGACGTCACCGTTCCTCGTATGAAACGACCCGCGCAGACTGACAAGACGCGTGGTGTGTTACACGACGTCCCTGTCAAGAAGGGCTTGACGGGCAAGTACGTCAAAGGATTGTCATCGCCCGCGCGCAATCACTCCATGTTTCTTCAAGAGCCGCCCACGGATCTGCGCGGCCTGAGCTTGGACGAAACGTTTTCGCGCAGTCTGCGGCGAGACGCGGGTGGGATTTTCGTGTCGAACGCGGCAGCAGAAACGCTCTCCACTCGGTTCACACACGGGAAAGATTTCGTGCGGCACAACGTGGGGGACAAAACCTTGAAGCACACGGCACGGAAAGCGGGGGTAGGGGAGGTCGCGCGAGCGGCACCCGGAAGGAGGAGCGCGGGGGTAGCGTAGCGAAACGCGAAATTTAGAAAAGCGTTACAACTTTTTCGTTCTCGTTCCCCTGATGCCCGCGCTATTGAATGTCCATTTTCATTCCTCGGGACGCACGATGGGCGACGCCGCGGTCCTGGACCGCGACGACGCGTCATCAGTTTCGTGCGTCGAGCCCGTCCACGTGCTGGTCGGTGATGAGACGGTGGTTTCTTTTGTCGAGCCCAAACGGGAGACGCCGTCCGAGCGGAAGGAGTGGGAGACAACGACCGGTGGTAAAAACGCGGATTCCGACCCGGGTTTGTTGATGCGAAGGTTTCGCGTCGCGGAGACCACGGTGGGTGCCCTGGAAGCGGCGTTGGCGCGGAAGCAGCGTTTGCTTTGCGAGGCTGGGAAACGAGAAAAGGAACTTAGGCAGGACCTCGAGGAAGCGCGACGCGACGCGTTCGAGCCCGACATCGCAGCACATGGCGGACCCGACACCGCCGGGGCCGAATCCCGCAAGGCTGAGATCGCGGCGTGGCGCGAGCGCGCGCTCTTCTCCGAGGACGCGCGCCAGGAAGCGGAGCACACAGCACAGCGCTGTGGGGACGAGAATGTGGCGCTCCGGGCTGTTTTGGAGCGCACAAGGGATGCCGATGCCACGATTGATGGGAACGCCGAGGGCAACGCGCTGGGCGGGATGCGTCTCGACGCGGAAGTTCGAGCCGCGCTCGCGGAGGGTGCGCTCGTCACCGCGCGCCAACGCGCGGACGCCGCCGAAGCGGCGCTTCGGGAGTGGCAGACGCACGCGCGCTTGCTCACGGAGAGGCTGACGCGTGCTGAAAACCACGCAATGAAGGTCTCGACGAGTGGAGCTTTTGATCAAGACAAGCCTCAGGG
>Ga0115001_10004443_pt1 | contig 10300 bp, 12 predicted proteins | sample ArcticOcean_MG_C_12_FD_89869 | JGI IMG/M metagenome (GOLD analysis project Ga0115001, IMG submission 89869) | Marine microbial communities from western Arctic Ocean - ArcticOcean_MG_CB8_130 | ecosystem: Environmental > Aquatic > Marine > Oceanic | place: Arctic Ocean: Canada Basin | collected... | reverse complement strand
TATATATATAATATAATTATTTAAAAATTATTTAAAAATTATTTAAAAATTATTTAATGCTTTGTAGGTATAACCTCAGATAAAATGTTTCCTTCTAAATTAACTATACCCTCTACACCCTTATAAATGTTATAATTTTCTAATGGAGTAGATAACATTATTAAACCCTCTATTAACATTAAATATTTTAATATACTTAATAAAATAATAAGAATTTTCCCTGTTTTACTTATAGGATGAACACCTATATATCCACAACCACTAAATGAACATGAAACATATGTTATTACATCAACAATACTAGAATCATATGATAGTCCATTAAAGTTATTATCATATCTAAGTAAATTAGTTATTAGTGTAAAGACACCTAAAACTATGCTGTATATAACAATTCTATGCATATATATTATAGCAAATAAAATAATTAATTATTTATATTAATTATTTATATTAATTATTTATATAATATAATATCTTCTTCTATACAAAATATTATACTTTCATATTCGTCTGAATCATTAATCTTAATTTTATTAAAATCACATTCGCTAAAACTTATTTTTTTTAAAGAATTAAATGAATTATTTATATAATATAAACCAGGTACGGTTTTCTTATATTTCTTATACATTAAAACTTTATTATAAAAGTTGTAATTTTCTGAATTGGATGTAATTTCATACATAGCACTTTTATCATATTCTATTTTTATTTTACATTTTTCTAATATGGCTTCATTGTAAAATTTATTAGAACGTGTATTATAGATACTAGATAAATCCTCATATATTTCGTCTGACTTATAATTTAAAATATCAATATATTTAAAAACGTTATTATCCAATATATGTTTTTTTATGAAAAATTCTCCCGTAGGGTCTATCCCAATTTTTATTGATGAAGAAGTTCCTAAATGTTCCCATAATGAATTTGATAAAAGTTCAATATTAGAATTATATGATACTATATTCGAAGATTTATTTAATTCCCAAGGTAATGTATTATAATGATCTAGGTTTGTAAAATTTAATAAATCATTTTTTTCGTCTCTTTTAGAATGTCGTAAAACAAAAAATAATTCGTTTACTTTTTTTGCTACTATATTAATTGTTTCACTATGTTGTTTTTTAGAACCGTCATTCTCGGTATTTACATTTAATAAATTAAATTTATTAATAGATTTAAATAATCCACTTATTTTAATCTGCGATTTATCAAATTCCTTATATTTAATAATATTAAATGTTATTGATATCTTACATATATTATTATAAAATTGAGCTATAGAATTTTGAGTTGTTTGAATATTTATAGGTATTATTGATTCAGATGTTAAAAAATTATGAATTGCTGTATTTCCTGTAGAAAATGGTTTAATTTCATATCGATTTATTAATACATCAAACATAGATAAATCATTCTTATCTGATATTGTAGTTGTTATGTGAGCACTACTATTAAAATTTGGAATTGTATTACTCGTAAATTGTACACCATTTGGTAATTTAACATTTTGATTATATGTTGTACTAGTTACATTAGAATTTATTATAGATGAATCAATAATAAAATCCTCTGGTTGTAATAGTAAAATATATAAATCTCTCACTTCTCTCGTTTTAATTGAAATGAAAATTCTATCTATAGTTCCTAAAGGAATTATATCATCAATACTATTACAAAAATAGAAATTTAATGGTATGTATAACGTTCTTCCAGGTATTGAAGGAGGTTTATTATAATTATAATCATTTGCAACAGTATGTATTGTTGCTTGTTTAATATTATCATCATTGATACTCCATCTATATGTTTCCTTATTTAAATGAGATACTGGATAAGAATTAGTTCTACCCCCCGCATTAGCGGGATCATTTAATTCGGATATATTTCCAATAAGTTCATTATGTATATTTTTTTCTTCATCGGATAGATTTATCTCATTCCATATATATAACCATTCTGTATATGTATATAAAGTAATCGTTTTTAGAGTTTTTATTTCTTTAGTTTTATATGAATTTTTAAATTGAATATTTAATTCTACATCTTCAATAATAGTATAACCAAGATTTTTAATCCATTTAAATTGTCGTTGATTAGAAGAATAAATAGATGGTAATTCTAATTTAACAAATATTTTATGGAGATAATTAAATTCATTATAGATACTATTCTGATTATTATTTTGTAAGGTGTATGTAAATTTTTCACCATTTTGATTCAGATCGTGATTAATATAAGTATGTTCATATTTATTTTTTGACATTACTATATTCATATAAATAAATATTTTATAAATATATTTAATTTAATTTAAAATTGATTTTATTAATTTTATTATTAAAAATGAGTATTCAACTCAATACGGATGGTATGATTCATGAATTCGAAAAATGTGTTAGATCTAATCTACAAAATATTGTATCACAAGTATGTGAGGGTGAAAAATTAAATTATGTGGAAATTGTTGAAAAATACGGTCATTTAGGACTAAATGATGAACCAATTATACGTGATTATAAACAGAAAAAAACACGAGCCGTTAAACCACCACTATTTAAAGATAGATGTAATGCATATGCTGCAGGAGGTAAACAATGTTTGCGATCAAAAAAGGATGACGTAGACTATTGTAGGCGACATAAACATAAAAGAACTTATGGAACTATTCATGATAAACCCCCGGATGTAATGAATTCAAAACAAGAAGATTTATTAAAAATGGATGAAAATGAATTAGATGAAAATAATGAATTAGAAATAGAACATAAGGGTAATCTTATCACATTAGAGAATGGAACAGAGGTTGTGTTTATTCCTACAACAGGTTTATGTTATTCTTATGGTACTAAGAAAATGGAATTATTAGGAAAATTAAGTAATGATAATAAAAAAATTATAATTTAATTTAAGTTATTAAAAAAAAAATAATTTATATATTAGAATTAAATGAATTCTAAGATATTTGATAATATTTGTAAAAAATTAAGTGAAAATAAAGAAATAAAAGAATCTATATTAAATATAAAAAAATATATTGATTCAAGTTTTATTTTTTTATATATTGTTTGTGCTTTAATAATTGCGGTATTGCTTATGACTATTTCATTATTATTAATGATTATATATATATTAAAAAAAAATGATATCTTTTAATATTTAGAAAAATGGCTTTAATTCTAAAATTCTATCACCCTTTACAGTTGTTGGTTTAGGTAAATCTATTGGAATTAAATTATTATTGATTTTATCTAAATATAATTCATAACTCTTAATATTCTTTATTATATTATTGGTTGAATAATTGATAACTATATCATTTAATCTATTTAACTCATTTTTAACTTCTGTTTTATTAGAAAAATTATTAGTACAATTATTTAAAAATATAGATCTCATTATAATCAATAAATCATTTTTAGATTGTTTAGATATATTGTAATTATACTTTCTACGAATTGAATTTATAATTTTCAAGTGAATTAGATTTATATTTTTTTCAGATAAAAATAGATTTGAAATCACATTTTCTTCTGTTATACCTTCTATAGCAGTCTTTTTAAAATTATTATCATTAATATTCATATATTATATATAAATATTTAAAATTGATATTATTAATTTTAAATATTAAATTCAAAAATGTCATATAATGAAGATGTCAATATATGGTCATTGTATGAAAATATATCAGATACATTTTTAGAAGAGGCGAATGAATTAATAGAAGATAAAAATACTAATAAAAATACTAATAAAAATACTGAAATAAATAATAAAAATACTGAAATAAATACAACTCACCGACATGAGGACGTTTGTAGGAATTGTAATACTAATACAGATTTTAATATAGAGGACGGGTATAGATGGTGTAGTAAATGTGGAGAGAATAATGGTATTTTTATTGATACTACACCGGAGTGGCGGTTCTATGGTTCAGAAGATAGTAAATCATCTGACCCAACTCGTTGTGGGATGCCAGTTAATAATTTATTATGTAATATGTCATGTGGAACAATGATAAGTTCAAAAGGAAATAGTCCTGAGGTAAAACGTTTAAGAACAATTCATAAGTATATAACAAGTAATTATAATGATAGAGCAATATTGTCTATATTTGAAAATCTAAATATTATTGCTTCTAATAATAATATTAATTCTATGATTGTAGATCAGGCAAAAAAAATATATAAAGATATTCGAGATATTAAGATATCCAGAGGAATAAATAGAGATGCACTGGTAGCTACTTGTTTAATGGCTAGTTTAAATATTAATAATGTATCACGTAGTCAAAAAGAAATTGCTGAAATTTTTAATATAAATCAATCTCATATAACACAAGGGCGTAAAAAATTATTAGAGTTGAATAATTTCATTAAAAATAAATTAATTTACAGTATAAATATTACTACACCTGAAAATTTTATTCCACGTTTTTGTTCAACATTAGATATTGAACAAAAACATATTGATTTAATGAAATTAATATGTAAAAAAGTTCAGAAATTACCTGATATATCCGAAAATACTCCACCTGCTATTGCAACTGGGATTATATATTTTATATGTTATTTATGTAAATTGAATATATCAAAAAAGAAAATTTCAGATATGTGTAAAATATCGGAAGTAACAATAAATAAATGTTTTAAAAAATTATTAATATTTGTTGATTTATTATTTTCAGATGAAATAAAAAAAACCTATAACATAAATTATACTATAAAAATAAAATAATAATCATGTATAATTCTTGTTATTCAAATTTATTATAATATATTATAATATATTATAATATAATGGATAAATTTACACCTAATTTTGAATTAGACGCAAACACTTTTAATTTTCTAAATATGGATAGATTTAGAAAATTTTTAATTGAGAATAAAGTCTCTGTAAGTATTGTATCATTTACTGTGGCATATTATTTAAAAGAATTAATTGATTCTTTTTATGAAAACATTATTTTTTGCGAAGATAATACTAAAAAAATTGACTCATATGATGTTTGTATACTGGGTATTAATATTCGTTTAGGTAGATTTATTATATCTTTTTTAAAATTCTTTCTTAGTTCTATATTAATATTCTATATAGCACGGTTTTTAACTGATTTAGTAAATTAGATTTATAAATAGAACGTTTTTAAATAGAAAATAATAATATATATTTTTTTTTTACTTATTAAAATATATGTTTATATATATATATGGACCTTAAATCAATCTATAATGAAAATATATTAGTAGATATAAATAATTTAAATATTTTTTTAAAAGAAAAACGTGGAGGAGTAGACGATTATTTATTAATAGAATTAAAAAATAAAATAGGCAACAAATGTAATAAAGATGGGTTGGTTAAAAAAAATTCAATTGAAATTATCTTCCGAAACTGTGGTGAATTTATATTTAATGAACGAATACTGTATAAAATAAAATTCTCTGCGGATATTTTATATCCAACGGAAGGGTGTCTTTTAGAAAATTGTAAAATTATTTTTATCAGCAAAGTCTTATATATAGCAAAACCCGAAAATATTGATTTAATTGTATTATTACCAAAAAAATTTATAGAAAATTCTCTTAGTTTAAAAAATAAAATTAATGTAGTATGTTTAGATAAATATTATGAATTAACTGATAAGTATATGTTTATTATTGGAATTCCACATTTTAATAATCCAACACAGGAGTTTATATTATCTGATTTGAAAGATGATAATATATGTAAAAATATTTTAGAAGATTTTCAAAAAAATGATGAATATCAATGGCTTAATGAAAGATTATTTAGGGATAAATTAGAAGAAGTAGAAGAAATGATAGATATAGATTATAATTTAAATAGTTCAATAAGAAAACCACAAAAAACAAATTTAATTTTAATAAAATTACGTGAAGATGTGGACACCCTTTTAAAAGACTCAAAAAAATGTATATCTTATCAAGTAAATACGAGTACGTTAAATACATATGAAGATTTATTTAATATCATTGAATTAATTGATAATGGTATTTCATTATATACCGAACCGATATATTTAAACTATAAAAATGAATTAATTAATAATGATTTATTTGATTATGAACAATATAATAATATATTAAGTCAGGTTTATAATCTTGATTTTATAGAAAATAAAAACAAAGTAGGAATAACTAATCAATCTAAAGAGTGTTATATTATATCATCTATTTATATTTTACAGAATTGTAAAATATTTAGAAAAAAAATAAATAATTTAGTAAGAAATGGAGAAGGAGCTCAACCTTATCAGGAATTATTATTTGAATTAGATGGATTATTAAATGAAAAAATTAAAAATATAGACCGTTTCAAGGAACTCCTTAATATACGTATTGAAGGTGACGAATATATTAATTTTAACTTATCAAATCTGCAAAATATTTATGATTTTATTAATATCCTATTTTATTTCATAGACAAAAATAGAATAAATAATGTAAAAACATATAAACATTATGTATATTCTGATATAATAAATGTAAAAAGTTTTACTGAGATAAATAATACACATAGTATTTCACATTATATAGAAGAATTAACAAAAAACCATGACGACCTTTTAAGAGAATTTTATTCGGTTGTAGTAAATGAATATTCCTGTTCGGAATGTCAATTCAGATATTATCATATTAAAAATAAGTTTACTTTAAATATGGATATTAACAAAAATAATACTATAGCCAATTGTATACATAATTCAGGTAAAGTACCAACAGATATTAACGGTTTAAAATGTCAAGTATGTGACGCAGTGTCTATTAGTAGATTAAGTTATTTCTATAAAAATCCTCATGAGTACTTATTATTTGATATAAATAGGATAATTTTTGAAACAGGTAACTCTATTAAAAAAAATCAGCAAGAATTATTTGTAAATAATAGGGTTCACTTTAAAATGATAAATAAAACGAATTCAATAAATAGTCTTACATTTGATAATTATATATTAGATTTAAAAAGTATTATATGTCATATTGGAACAGTTTCAAATGGTCATTATATTACATTAAATAAAAACAAGAATAATATGTTTGAATTACATATTGATGAAAAAAATTATATTATCAGGAGTGCCGATTTTTATGATTTATCATTATTTAAGAAAAATGTTTCTAATGTCGTTTATCAAATAAATAATATAGATAACCCAATGAGTGACATTCATTTATTATTATATGAAGAACATTATAATAATGTCAATGAACCAGAAACATTTGAGAATTTTATTAAAAATGAAGTTGGAATAAAAGTGAGTGGTAAATTGTTAGGGGGTTCTTCTCTTCCTCAGATTGAACAAACTCAAAATCCATTGGAGAAATTATTTTATTCTCGATTAATAACACAAAAAATAGATTTAATAAATATAATTAATAATTACTATGAAACTATACATATTATTATAAGTGGAAATGAAACAGAAAGTGAATTAATTCTCAAGATAAATACATTTTGGTTACAAAATATGAGACTAATTAATAACTCTATTCATATGTTTTATAACGAAATTATTATTAATTATATTAAAAATTTGAAGAAAGAAATAACACTTGAAAATCAAATTACATTTTTAGAATCAAATCCGACTGTAGATTTCCTATATGATATAAATAAAATTTATATTGGTTCTACTGGATATAATAGAAATGAAACTAATCATTGGGATGTTATTTATGGTGTAAATGATAATCAATTAGATCTTTATTCGAAACATTTTAATTCAATAGAAATTAATGATACATATTATAATAAGGAAGATGAAATAAACTGGACTACTGTTAAAAATAATATTGAACAACTTAATAAAGACAAATTTAAACTTTCTATTGTATTTAATAATAATTTTACTAACAAAATAATAAATACAGATATGCCTGGATTGGAGGGTATTATAGAGTCTGAATTTAATAACTATTGGAGTAATCGTATTGATTTAGTTTCAGATTCTACTGAAAATATTGTATTTATATTTAATTCTAATTTTGAATATAATCAGGAAAATTTTAATAAAATAAATTATTAAATAATAAAATTCTTGATTCATATAAAGATACTATTAACTTTGTTTTTGAAATTTATAATAATGACTGGTATAATGAAAAAGTATCTAATTATTTTATATCTGAAGATCTAGCATATGTTACATTAATAGTAAATAATGATAATAGTGATTTTGGTTATAATTTTGATCCTATACAAAGTTTAGAATTCATCAATGGCAAAGAATTTAACATATCATATATAAAATTATACGGTTCCGAAAGTAAATACAATGGCAACCACTCTTCTGATTTATACAAAATCATTAAGAAAATAAGAGATGATGATATTAAAGAAAATAAAAAATTCATATCTGAAATAAAACCTAGTAAAAACCATTTTATATATTTTAATAATTTAGAAACAGATTTCAATAATATAAGATATACAAAAAAATATTCTGATAGTACTGATGAAACCCTAAAACTAATAGAGGTGGATACTATTAGTGACAAAGAAAATGAAGACGAAAATGAAGACGAAGACGAAAATGAAGACGAAGACGAAAATAAAGACGAAGACGAAAATAAAGACGAAGACGAAAATAAAGACGAAGAAAAATATAAATTACAGGATAGTGACTTACTTGATGAAGAAACAACTAGTTCAAATATTAATATGCCGTCTTCAGTATTTGATGCAAAGTGTTTGTATAATATTTTAGAAAAAATAAATAATAATTAATTTCATAATTTAAAAAAATAACATTTGAATATTATATAGAATGAGGGACGAAAAAAAAAAATTCACAGACGATATGATAGATCAAATATTATATAAATTAAGTATACTATCTTATATTAAACAAGGGGAAAAATTATATTGTGATGATGATTCTAATATTTTTGTTGATAATTCTTATATCCCATCTATATCAAGATATATATCAAATCAAAATAGGAATGTCACAATTAAAAATATAACGAATATTATCGATGATGTAATCAGTGTAACTGATCTTATATATAGGAATGAAATAAGTGTAAAAAAAAATGAAAAAGAGAAAAATGAAAGAACTATTAAATCATTTTTTAAAGAATCTAATGAAAAAATACTTAAAACTTTCTTTATTAAAATAACTTGTGCATTAGATGGTTTAAATAATTTAAAATTAACATATAGTGGCGATACCCCAACCAAAACAAGTATAGATTTATTAATAACTAAATTACGTTCTAGAATTACACGATTAGAGAGTATATTAATAGTAGCAGTTTAAAAAACTATTTTATTAAAAATAAATTGTTTTATATAAATATATATATATTTATATAAAACAATTTATATTTATTTATTAAAATGAATATGTTTTGCTCATGTTTTTCTAATGGTGATTCACCTACCCTAAACTGTATTCATAAAACTTTACCACATTCTCCCGAGTGGATTAAACAACACTATGAAAATTCTGATTGCCAACCGGATGAAGAATTTTCCCAAGAAAAACGAGATATATTTCATGCAAACTTATTAAAATTAATTAATTATCCAAATGAAACACAATATATAAAAATATTTGATAATCATCCAGACGGTCCAGTTACAACTTATTTACAATGGCACGTAATTAATAAACGAAGTAAATTATAATTTAACCCTCTCCTGCTAACCGAGTTAAATAAGACGATTTCGGAGCATATTCTGGACACAATTTGGCCATATTTTGCGTTGCCTCATCTTGTATTTTTAATATTTCATTTTCAAATTCAATCATATCTATTCTCGTTTTTTTTTCTATTATATCTGTCTTTATTATATCTTTTAGAGCCCATAAATAACCCGCACCATAATTTGCATGTAATACCGCTATCATTGCATTTTTATCTTGTTTAGCGGCAGTTGACCAACGTGCTGCCTGTCTTACTAGTTTTTTTGCCGTAAATTCTATTTGTTTTTCCATATTATCTTTTTTATTATTATTATTATTTATAAAAAGATACATTATTATCATTCCTAATATAACCCCATATACAAAATTCATTATAATATATAATGTTATATATTATAATTATTTTTAATATAATTACAATGAAAACTTCGATTTTTTCCTGTCGTACTTTATTATTAATTATTATTCCATTTAAATAAACATGTAAAAAAAAAGGTCTTACCGGGGTTCGAACTCGGGACTCAAGGATCAAAACCTTGCGTGCTAAACCACTACACTATAAGACAATTATAAATATATATATATATTTATTTCTAAGTAATTTAAATT
>Ga0115001_10004441_pt1 | contig 10304 bp, 9 predicted proteins | sample ArcticOcean_MG_C_12_FD_89869 | JGI IMG/M metagenome (GOLD analysis project Ga0115001, IMG submission 89869) | Marine microbial communities from western Arctic Ocean - ArcticOcean_MG_CB8_130 | ecosystem: Environmental > Aquatic > Marine > Oceanic | place: Arctic Ocean: Canada Basin | collected... | reverse complement strand
TAATAAGAGTTTTGAGCTCGCATATTTTCGTCTAAATCCATCTCCAGTTTCCCAATTTCAGACTCTTTTAGAGGCTCTTCAAATTCAATCCACCATTGATGAAAAGGCAACCCTTTTTTGGGGTTTATGTTTGGTACAACGGTAAATTCATTGATTTTAAAAGCATGTTCTTCAGTGGCTTTTTTTAGTGAGTTTTCTACTTCACCCGCTATAACATGTTCTCCAAATGCAGAAATAAAATGAGTGTATCGTCCTGTTACTATTAATCTATGAGGAATTAAAGAGACAAAAGACACTGTGTCCCCTGTATTGTAACTCCACAATCCTGCTGTAGTAGAGATTATTAATATATAGTTTACCCCCATTTCAATATTTTCCACAGTATGTCTTTTGGGCTCTTTCTGATTCATTTCTTCTAGTTTAATAAATTCATAAAAAATTCCTGAATTTAATTGAAGAAGTAGTCCATTAGATTTTTGAGAATCTTGATAAGCAAAGAAGCCTTCTGAGGCTGGAAAATATTCAATACTATCTATTTTTTTTCCTATCAATTCATTAAACGTATTTCGGTAAGGCTCGTAATTAACCCCGCCATAAACAAACAAACGAAAGTTTGGGAAAATTTTACTTATTATTTTTTCGTCACTTTCTTTTCTTAATTTCTCGAAATACATTTGAACCCAAGGTGGAATTCCTCCTATCACGGCCATGTCTTCTTTTATGGTCTCTTTTGTAATTTCTTTAACCTTTTCTTCCCAGTCTTCAATGCAATTGTTTTCCCAGCTAGGCATTATGTTTTTTCTTAAATATGAAGGCGTGTAATGAGCTACAATACCCGAAAGCCTTCCTGTTTTGATTCCGTTTGTTTCCCCTAACAAAGGGCTTCCTTGTAAAAAAATAACTTTTTTATTAAGAAATTCTGTGTTTCCTGTTTCTTCTATATAATGAAATATTGCGTCTCTAGATCCGTTTATATGCGTGGGCATAGAGTCTTTTGTGATTGGGATGTATTTAACTCCAGATGTAGTTCCTGATGTTTTAGCAAAATACAGGGGGCGACCCGGCCATAAAACATCTTTCTCGCCCTTTACCACACGATCTACGTAAGGCTTTAGTTCTTCGTAATCTTTAACCTTGACGTGTTTTGTAAAATCTTTGTGTGTTTTTATGTTATTGAAATTATGATCTTCTCCAAAGCGCGTATGTTTTCCTCTTTTGATTAATTTTTTAAAAACAGTCCTTTGGGTTTGAGATGGGTTTTTTGACCATTTTCTAATCCTCCAAACAAAAAATTTAGCCAAAAATCTAGCTCCTAATTCTTTTAAACTCATTTTTTTTTATTCAAAACTAACGTAGTTTTCTGGGTTTACAGGAATCCCCTCTCTCCATAATTCAAAATGAAGGTGGGGACCAGTAGTTAACTCTCCTGTGTTTCCGGAAAGCGCTATTACCTGTCCCGATTCTACTAAATCTCCCTGAGAAATAAGACCCGAGTCGTTGTGTTTGTATACGCTTGTTAACCCATAGGCGTGTTCAATAACAATCACATAACCGGTCTGGACAGTCCACTCGGCTAAAACAACTGCCCCTTTAGCAATCGACTTAACTGGAGAGTTTATAGGAACAGCTATATCAGTTCCGAAGTGCTTAATCCCATAATCAAACCTTGATGTAACTTGGCCAAATATTGGGCTAATTAGTACATATTTTACTTTTGAGGTCGCGGACTCTAAAACATTAAATCGATCTTCTTTTTCTACAACTTTTCTCAAAAGAGAGTCCTCCTCGTTAACTTTAAATTCTATATCAGAAATGTCTATTCTTACTTTTATTTCTTTTTGAGCTTCAGACTTTGTTGTTTCTCCTAAAATAACCGATCCTATTGAGTTTATAAAATCTTGATTTTTTTCTATTACCAAAGTCAAAGAGTCTAAAGTTTCAATATTTTTTACAGCATTCGTTCTTAAAACCGTTGAATCATACCCTGGAATATATTCTTTGACTGATGTAAACGCTATTAAACAAATTGTAGAAATAATTATTAAAATTGCTATTAATGAAAAGAAAAGAAAAATATTAAGCCTACTCAACTTGTAAGAAAGTCTTTCTTCGTACGTCGCCTCATTTAAAACAACTAACCTGTACTTGTTTAAGAGTCTTTGGCTAAATGGTTTTTTTTCTTTAATATTCATATTCAAAACAAATATAAGAATAGCTCCCTACATGAACCCTTTGAGTTTAATTTTATGTGTTATGCCTTCCTAATTCTTTTATTATTTATACTTTTGTTAAAAATAAAAATTATGCTGTCATTTAATTTACTACTAGCAATTGGCCCTTGGCAAGTTGTTTTAGTTGCGGTTGTTATTCTTTTGTTGTTTGGAGGTAAAAAAATTCCTGAACTAATGAAAGGCCTTGGAAGCGGAATAAAAGAATTTAAAAAGGGAGTAAAAGAAGATGAGTTTGAAGAGGATTCTTTAACTAAAAAAAAATCTTCTAAACTAGAAGATTAAATTTTTTTAATTCCTTTTGTAAATTTTAAGCGACTTAAAAATCGCCTCTAATTCAAAAATCAAATTTCTTTTTTTTGAAGAAGGGGAAAATACAAAACCTTCCAAAACAATCATTCTTTTGTTTAATGTGTCTTTAATAACATAATTAACGAAAGGGCCCGCCATAAAGTCGTTTTTAACTTCCCAGGTTCCCCTTGTTTCTATTGCCTCCAAGCCTTTAACTTTAGTTTTTTTAATGTAGGGCTCGTATGCCACCTCAGTTATCATGTAAGAATTCTCATTTCTTCCTGGAACAAAAAGCTCTCCAATTGAGTCCCTGATCTGAATGATCTTTTCTAGATTTAAAGCCTCAAACCGTTCCTCGGATTTTAATTCATATGCAAGAATATTGACCGTGCCTTTGTCCGTATCTCTTTGAAGCCAAACAATATTCCCGTCTCCTTTTTTATATACTTTATATGCCGAAGGCATTACTAAATCAATTGATAGCGCAGAACTTAAGTTGGTTTTATTGAGCTTAGAGATTTTTATTCTTTTTTGTTTTTCTTTTATTTCATTGGTTTTTATTTCATCGATTATCCTCTCTTTATTCTTTTTAATCTTGTTTATAATCTGTTCTACTGTTGGAGCAGAAACATTAACCAATATTTGAGGATAAGCGTATTTGTCTTTTTCAATTGCAAATGTATTTTTTGTGATTTTTTGTATAAGAATTATGTTTCGACTCTCTCTAGTAAAGCCTGAAAAGGTTTCTGTGGGGATTTGTCTTAAAGAAAAAATTGGCTCTTGTTGAGGAAGGCCTTCAAACTCAGATGCAAAAAAACTTCTAATAGAGTCTCCTGTTGAAGAATTCCACAAAGAATTTTCGATAACAACAGTTACTGTATTTATGTTTCCACTTGATTTTGGTTTATAATTTGGAGTAGGACTATTACAAGAAGAAATTAAAACAGCTAAAAAAAAGAAATATTTTAAATTCATTTTTAAATAAATTACAAAAACTATGCCTTTATTAGTTTGACAAGGCAATAATGCCAGGAAGCTCTTTACCCTCTAAGCTTTCCAACATAGCTCCTCCACCAGTTGAAACGTAACTAACCTTGCTCTGAAAATTAAATTTTTTTACAGCAGCAACCGAATCTCCTCCTCCAACTAAAGAAAAAGCTCCTTTTTTTGTACTTTCTATTATTGATTTTCCTAACGAAATTGTTCCCTCAGAAAAACTTTCTAGCTCAAAAACCCCAATAGGTCCATTCCATAAAATTGTTTTGGATCTTTTAACAACCTTATCAAAAATAGCACGTGATTTTGGTCCAGCATCTAGTCCTTGCCAATTTTCTGGTATATTATATATTTCTTCAGTTGTTTTTATTCCTGTGTTGGAGAACTCTTTTGAACATATTACATCAACAGGTAAGTGTATCTTAACATCGGCAAGTTTTGCTTTTTTTAAAATATTTAATGCCAGGTCTAGTTTATCATTTTCGCAAATTGAGTTTCCTATGTTTCCTCCCAATGCTTTAATAAATGTAAAAGCCATTCCTCCACCAATGATTATTTCATCAGCTTTTCCAATAATACTCTCAATTATAGTGATTTTTGAAGAAACCTTAGCACCCCCTAAAATTGCTAAAACAGGCTTTTGACCACTTTCCAATACTTTTTTAATAGCCTCCACTTCTTTGGATAGAAGGTGCCCTGAAAACTTCTTGTTTTTAAAAAACTGTGCGATAATTGTTGTAGACGCATGCGCTCTGTGGGCCGTTCCAAAAGCATCATTAATATAATAATCTGCGTAAGATGCTAGTTTTTGGGCAAACAACTTGTTCCCTTCTGTTTCTTCTTTGTAAAAACGTAAGTTTTCAAGCATAAGTACCTGACCAGGTTGAAGGCTCTTGACTAGTTCTTCTGTTTTTTTCCCAATGGAATCTTTAGCAAAAAAAACGCTTTTGTTTAAAGTTTTTTCAACTTCACTAACAATGTGTTTTAATGAGAATTTCTGGTCTTTTCCTTCTGGTCTTCCTAAATGGGACATTAATATACAACTTCCCCCGTCATTAATTACTTTTAAGATTGTGGACCTTGCTGCATGTATTCTTGATGGGTCTAAGACTGTTTTGCTTGAGCTCATAGGGACGTTAAAGTCTACTCGTATTATCGTTTTCTTTCCTTTGAAGTTTTGTTTGTCAATTGAAATCATTTGTATCTAGGTTGGTTTTCAAAGATATGGAATTGTTGAGTTTTAAGAATATAAAAACTTTATATTTGAGTTATGTTGTTTAGAGATATTATTGGACACACTTTTATAAAAAAAGAGTTACAAAGAAATTTGACTTTAGGCAGGATTCCTCACTGTCAGCTAATCTGCGGACCAGAGGGGTCTGGTGCTCTTCCTTTAGCCATTGCTTATGCAAGACAGGTTATATGTAATGAACTTGATCAAAAGGCTGAATTTTGTAATTTAAAAATCAGCGAGCTTAAACATCCTGATCTGCACTTTGTTTATCCTGTAGCAAGTAATCAAGATGTAAAAAGTAAAGCCATTTCTTCAAGCTTTATTACAAACTGGCGGGAGTTTCTCTCTTTAAACCCCTATGGAAACTTGTTTGAATGGTACATGTCAATTGGAATTGAAAATAAGCAGGGGAAAATTGGTAAAGACGAGGCTGAAAACCTTATAAAAAAAATGTCTCTAAAGTCCTATGAAGGAGGTTGGAAAGCTGTAATAATCTGGATGGCTGAGAAAATGAACCCTAGCGCAACCAACAAACTGCTTAAGTTAATTGAAGAACCTCCTGAAAAAACACTTTTTATATTTGTGGCAGAAGACGAGTTGCTTTTAATGGACACCCTTGTTTCTAGGTGTCAGAGAATTAATCTAAATAAAATCCCTAATGATCTTATAAAAAAAGCGTTAATTGATAAGGGCTTTTCAAATGAACTTGCCAACAAAGCTTCTTTAGAGTCGAACGGCAGCTATAACAAAGCTTTCTCTTTTGCTAAAGGAAAAGAAAGCGATTCTGTATTTGAAAAATGGTTTCAGTCGTGGGTTCGCTCCGCTTTTAAAGTAAAGAAAAATAAAGAGGCTGTTTTAGAGCTAGTAGACTGGAGTAAAACAGTCTCAAAATCAGGTAGAGAAACTCAAAAAAAATTTATCGCCTATAGTTTAGAAATTTTTAGGCAGGCTCTTTTATCGAACTACGGAATAAGTGAACTCACGTTTTACTCTCCTTCAACTGATTTTAATTTTGATAGCTTTTCTAAATTCATTGGAGGGGCTAATGTTGAAGAGATTTCGCTTGAATTAGAAAATGCCTATATACAAATTCAATCTAACGGAAACCCGAACATGATATTTACTGACCTCTCTTTAAAACTTACTCGCTTAATCCATAAAAACTAAACTTACCAATATGATTCCTGAAAAAATTGCATTTCTATTTGTTTTAACCTTTTTTTTAATTGTATTTATTCAAAGTGGCCTAGATAAAGTCTATGACTATAAAGGGAATTTAAGTTTTCTAAACACTTTATTAGGGGGGGTTTTTTCAAGCTCTTTAATTACTCTTGCTTTAGTCTCGGTTACCATTTTAGAATTAACATCAGGCCTTCTTTGTTTGCTTGGAATCCTAGATGTTGTTTATAATGACTCTAACCTTACCGGACTAATTGGTTTAATCGTAGGGTCCTTTGCTCTGCTAGTTCTTTTGTTTGGCCAGCGGGTTTCTAAAAATTACGATGGAGCGAAAACAATAGCTGTTTATTTTATTTTAGCTGTTATAGGACTTTCATTAGCTTAAGCTATTGTTTTTTCTTGGGCTATTGTTTTTTCTTATCCAAACTTAAGCTCATATCAATGATTTAAGATAATTTCTTTTTTTACCAATCTGTATATATTAAGGCTAATAATAAAGCTTGTTAAAAACGCCTTTAATCCTCTTTTTTTTGAAAAACATACATTTGAGTGGAATAGCTGTCTGTTCTTAGACCAATTAAGTTTGAGGTTAATCCAATAAAAAGACCCTTTAAAAAACTAAAACGATTTCCTTTTTGACTTTCAGACATAATAGAAATATAGAAAGCATCTAAAACTAGGGGGGTTTTTTTTAACTGAACAAACCCCAATGGTTCTAAAATTATTTTTAAAGAGTTCGGAGAAAAATGCTGTAAGTGTCTTGGCACATCCCAAGCGGCCCAATCCTCTTTATAATAGCTAGCGTCCCAGGAAGTGTAATTTGGGCAAGCGACCAGCAAAATCCCTTCGTTTTTTAAAGCATTTTTTGCCTGATAAAGAGTCTCTTCTAGTTTATACACATGCTCAAGAGAGTGCCAAAAAGTAACTAAGTCTTGACTCCCAATCTTTAAATCTTTTAATTCTTTTATGTGATCTATGTCTTTCGATTCTGCATGTTCTCTTGCTTTTTGATTTGGCTCAACCCCAACGACGCTCCAGCCTTTCTTTTTTAATCCTGACAAAAAAAAACCTGTTCCAGAGCCTACATCAACTACTTTGCCTGGATTTAAAAACAATCTGCAAATGTGTTTAACTTTAAAAAAAAGCATTATTTTTCTTGATACAAAATAAACATTAGAAGTTAGGCTAAATCCTTTTTTATTATGAGAAAGGTAGTTCGTCGACTCATAATAAGCAGGCAGGTTCTCCTCCTTTGGCTTTGGACGCGTATGAAGAAGCTCTGTCTTTTTTTCTATAAATAATGAAAAAAATTCCATGCTTAAAAAACTGTCTTTTACCCTTATGTATTCGTTTTCTTTTTTCATTTGCTTGGGTGTTCCACGTGAAACTTCTTTACCTCCCCATATAAACCATTAAAACACTAATGTCGTTAGGTGAAACCCCGCTTATTCTGGACGCCTGAGACAAGGTGCTTGGTTTTATTTCCTCAAGCTTTTGGATTGCTTCCGAAGACAAAGAGTTTACTTTAGAGTAGGCAAAGCTTGTGGGTATTTTTATGTTTTCTAAATGGTTCAGCTTCTCTGCGTTTAATTTTTCTTTTTCGATATAACCCGAATACTTAATCTGAACTTCTGTTTGCTCTAAAGCTCCTTTTTCAAGCTGCCTGGTGTCGCAGAATTCTTTAACTGCCTTGACGCCCATCATGTCTGAAAGGCTAAGGTTTGGCCTAGAAAAAACCTTATAAAGCTTTACAGATTGCTTGATTTCGGATGAACCTTTAACTTTTAGTATGGGATTTATTTCTTCAGGCCTAACGCTGGTCTTTTTAAAAAACGACACAAAAGAATCTGTTTGAGATTTTTTTTGTTCTACATTATCAAGCCTTTGTTTATTGGCTAAACCTAAATTATACGAAACTTCCGTTAATCTTAAGTCTGCATTGTCTTGCCTTAAAAGGGTTCTATACTCTGCTCTTGATGTAAACATTCTATAGGGCTCGTCTGTGCCTTTTGTAATAAGATCATCAATTAACACGCCTATGTAGGCTTCGTTTCGCTTAAGAACAAACGGTTCCTTTTCGTTAATCAAATGGTGTGCGTTTATTCCTGCCATCAAGCCTTGAGCCGCCGCCTCTTCATAACCCGTAGTTCCGTTAATTTGCCCTGCAAAAAAAAGACCTGATATCGGCTTTGTTTCTAGAGAGTTTTTAAGTTGTGTAGGGGGGAAATAATCGTATTCAATAGCATATCCTGGTCTGAAAAACTTAACTTTTTCAAATCCTTTAACAGATGAAAGAGCTTTAAATTGAATATCTTCTGGCAAAGAGGTCGAAAACCCGTTCACATAAACCTCTACTGTTTTCCACCCTTCTGGTTCGACAAAAATTTGATGCCGGTCTTTTTCAGAAAATCTGTTTATTTTGTCTTCAATTGACGGGCAGTATCTTGGACCAACACTGTTAATTGAGCCGTTAAACATTGGCGACCTATCAAACCCTTCTTTTAAAAGATCGTGAACCAAGGGGCTTGTGTAGGTCATGTGACAATCTAGCTGTTTTTTGAGCGGAGAGGTAGAGTTTAGATAAGAAAATTTAGATGGGTTCTTGTCTCCAGGCTGTAACGACATCACTGAATAATCTAAAGACCTACCGTCTACCCTTGGGGGAGTTCCTGTTTTCATTCTACCAGAAACAAAACCGTAATCAACAAGCTCTTCTGTAATTCCTGTGGAAGCTTTTTCTCCAGCTCTTCCGCCTCCAAACTGTTTCTCGCCAATGTGAATTAAGCCATTAAGAAAAGTTCCGTTTGTAAGAACAACCGATTTTGCTTTAATTTCAAGGCCTAGAGAGGTTTTAACGCCAACAGCCCTGCCTTTTGAAAGGAGTATACCCGAAACCATTTCTTGATAAAAATCTAAATTATTAGTTTGCTCTAACATCTCTCTCCAGCACTCCGCAAACCTCATTCTGTCCGACTGGGCTCTTGGGCTCCACATTGCAGGACCTTTAGAGGTGTTTAGCATCTTGAACTGAATAGCTGAAAGGTCCGTTACAACTCCGCTATAACCTCCTAAAGCGTCTATTTCTCGAACAATTTGACCTTTAGCAATTCCCCCCATTGCTGGGTTGCATGACATTTGAGCTATGTTTTGAAGGTTCATTGTCACCAACAAGGTTTTGCTTCCCATGTTGGCAGAAGCCGCCGCCGCCTCTGAACCTGCGTGGCCTGCCCCAACTACAATAACATCATATTCTTTACTAAACATATTTTTTATTGTTCCACGTGAAACATTTTAATTTTATCATCTTCGGTCTGAGTCATAAACGCTGTTAATTCTTTTGTGTTGTCGTTGAAACCCATGAAATGCAAAAGTCCATGAACCATAACCCTTAAAATCTCTTCTTCAAAATTAGAATTATACTTTAGAGCGTTGTCTTTAACTCTGTCTATAGAAATAGCAATATTGCCATTGATGGTTTTGTTTTCTGAGGAATTAAAAGAAAGAACGTCTGTATAGAAATCGTGATTTAAGTGTTTTTTATTTAACAGCCTTAAGTCTTCGTCATTAAAAAAAGCATACACCAGCTCTCCTAAAACAAAGCTTTCAGAATCGACAACTAACTTAAGCCAGCTTGAAACCTTAGCCTCGTTGATAAGCTTAAAGCTTGTGTTGTAAACAAATTCTATTGGCATTGGTGTTTTTTTGCAAATATAGTTTCTTGAAACATATTATAAAACAAACAAATCATTTTTTATATTTGATGTAATATGAGAGATCTTAAGTATTTGGCCGCGTATACAATTCCTCTAGCAACAGCACTGTCTATCTACTCTCGTGGGTGGCTGACTTTCTCAACTGTAATATTTGCTTTTATAATAATTCCTGTAACTGAAATATTGGTAGGGAAAGACAAGAAAAACCTAAAAACAGAAGAGGCTGAAAAAAAAAGACACAATAGTCTCTTTGACTTAATGCTTTACCTAAACCTTCCGATTGTTTTTGGACTTCTATATTGGGCACTTATAAAAGTTAGCACTGAAAATTATTATATTTTTGAAATGATTGGAGTTTGTTTTTCAACGGGAATTCTATTGGCAACTAACGCAATAAACGTAGCACACGAACTGGGGCACAGAAAAAGCAATATTGAAAGGGTTTTTAGCAAAACCCTTTACATACCGTGTCTTTATATGCACTTTTATATAGAGCATAATTACGGGCATCATTTGAAAGTGGCAACTCCTGAGGATGGTGCAACTGCAAAATACAACCAAAACGTTTATTCTTTTTGGATTTCATCTATTGTAAAACAATACTTTGATGCTTGGAGAAAACAAAAAGAATTACTAAAAAACTGTGAATCAGGGTTTTACTCT
>Ga0115001_10004438_pt1 | contig 10306 bp, 11 predicted proteins | sample ArcticOcean_MG_C_12_FD_89869 | JGI IMG/M metagenome (GOLD analysis project Ga0115001, IMG submission 89869) | Marine microbial communities from western Arctic Ocean - ArcticOcean_MG_CB8_130 | ecosystem: Environmental > Aquatic > Marine > Oceanic | place: Arctic Ocean: Canada Basin | collected... | reverse complement strand
GCCACAACATCGTGATAAATAATTTCATCGGCTCCACTTTCGTAGTAACTTTCTGCAAAGTAATCAGGATCGCCCAACACTCTTAAACCCTCTAAGTTAACACCTTTAACTAAATTTTCATTTTTGATGTCAAGTTTTGGAATAATTCTAATCATAGTTATATTTCTTTTAAAGTTTTTATAATTTTTTCATAACTACTTGTTTCTTTATCAAAACATATGTTTTATGATATATACTTATCATAACCCTGTACTTTTCTTTCTAATAAATTTAAAATAAAATGGCTACTTTTATCAAAATCTCTTTCAATATCTAAATGGCTAATACCATACCTATTAATATTATTCAGGGCATAGTTATTCTTATTTAAACCAAAGCTATCAGATGTTAAAGCAAGAATCTTTTTTTTTTGAAGAATTGTATCAACGACAGAACTTGAATCAATCATGGTTACTAAAAATGCTTTATATATGTATTCAGCTGTTTTGAATTAAACAACTTCAAATTTTGGTAAATAATTTTTAAATTTTTTTAATTCATAGCCTGGATGAATACACACAATAACCTTTTTCTTAAAATCATTTGATAGTTTTGATAAAAATCTATTCAAAAAATAATAATACTCTTCTAGTTATTTTTGATTATATTTTTCTCGCCTAGAAACAAATTCAGGCCAGTTAAGCTCTTTATCAAGGTGAATTATATAATCATCGCTTATATTAAAGGTATTTTTTTTGAACAAATCATAGCTTTTGCAATTAATTAAGACGATTTTTCTTAGAAAAGAGCAATTCATTTTTGTACAAACTTTTTTTTAAGAGATTGTTATATATATTATCAATTATATTTTTATTGCTTATAAATCTAATTTCATTCTTGGAAAAGATACCTAAATTTAAAGTACTACAGCAAATTTTTTAAAAAATTTAATTGTAAAAAAATGTTTGATTATAAAAAAAAATTTAATTTAAAGTCATATATTTCAGATACATTAAAAAACCTAAATTTGATACTTGAAAAATCTTTAAGAAAAAAAAGTAGATCAAAGACTATTTAGAATTTAAGCCAATTTAAAGATTTAATTTTTTTACCAAAAAACCTAGACCCTTCAGGAGAATAATGAGCAGAATCCCAATATATTTTAAAATTTTTATTTGTTAGAACATCACATGTTTTTAAAACTATATCACAGCTATAATCTAATGGATCTAAGTACTTAATATTTCTTTTATTTAAAATTATTTTAAGTTTATTATTAAATTTTACTACATTGTCATCTTGTAAATTAAAATATTGTTCTGATATCTTTTTCTTAAAATTTTTCAAATTATTATTTTTTTTCTTAATTTTTGTATAAATTTTTTCATCTAATACTGTGTAATTATTAGAAGAATTGGGTTTAAATTCTGGTCGATTTAAAATTACTATTAATTTTTTATTATTAATTTTAAGAAAAGAGTCCCATTCATAAATATAACTTTCCATATTTTTTTTAAGGCTATATCTTGTTGCTAAGATTACATATTCAGAATTTTTAAATTCGATTAATTTCTTTTTTTTTAAATCTGACAAGCCGATTCTTAATAGTGAAAACTCATAATCTCTAAAAAGATTTTGATTTAAGTTAAATGAGTTAAAAAAACCGACAGCATGAGAATTACCAACAATGAGAATTTTCTTCTTGCTAGAATTTGTAAAAGGCTTTGAATTTTCTGAATAATAAATGTTCAAAGGTTTTTCCCACTTAGCCTGTAAATACCTATTATCAATTTCAAAGTTTTCAAAAACATTATAAAATTCATTGAATCTATTCTTAAAACCTCTTGTGTTGATTGCACTTATTGAAAATATTATTATAAAAATTATACTTAGTGATAACAATTTAACAAAAGTATTATTAGATATTATTTTTTTATTTCTAAAAGGTTTTTCGATATATTTGAAAGTTATAAAAGACAATAAAAATACAAGTAACACTAAAAATATTTTATATATGGGATTTATAAAAAGTGTTGAGTTGATATCAGCCTGCCTAAAAAGTGCAAAAATTGGATAATGCCATAGATATAATGAAAAAGAAATTAAACCTGTTTTAACTAAAGGAGGCCAGGACAAAATTTTTGTAATAAATTCATCTTTATTAGAAAACCAAATTATAGCTAGTGTTGATAAAACAGGAAGTATTAATTCCGGAATTGATTTAGTTTGTTCAAAATCAAAAAAGAATATTGAATATATGATAATTAAAAAACTAATCTTAGGTATTACTGCATCAAAGTATGATTTTTTTTTTTTAATTTTTATTTCAAGTATGGATAAAACACAGCCTGAAAGAATTTCCCAACTTCTAAAGGGAAACATATAAAAACTTAAATTATTTAAATCAGTAATCCAAGATTTACTTGCATAATTATTTGCAAACAAACTTATCAACAGTGCAAAAATTAAGATATGGATTAAGTATTTTTTTAAATATTTATGAATACAAAAAAAAATAATAGGAAAGACTATATAAAATTGCTCTTCTATGGATAATGACCAAGTATGTAAAAATGGTAATAAGGTTGAAATATTATCTCCATAACTAATATGTTCACTAAAAAAATAAAAATTTCCTACAAAAAAAATAGAGGCTAAAATTGACTCTGCTAATTTCCAAAGAGGTGTTGGTAAAGAGTATACATAAGATAATAAAAGAAATGAAGTGCTAACAGTTAAAAGAACTGGTAATATTCTTCTAATTCTTCTTTCGTAAAAACTTAATATTGAAATATTTTTTGTTTGTATGATTTCTTTGTAAATTATTGAGGTAATTAAATATCCAGATATAACAAAAAAAATATCCACACCTATAAACCCACCTGTAAATAATTTTTCATTACCAACAAGAATTTCTAAATGATAAAAAATAACAGCAACAACTGAAATAGCTCTTAAACCATCAATTTCGGGCCGATACTGAATTTTCATAAATTTAAATATAGTAAATTCATTATAATATTAATCTTTGAATATTATATATATTATTTTCTTATACATTTTGAAGTTTATATTAAAAATTACTTCGCACAGTTTCAGCAATTAATTTATAACCATACTCGCTAAAATGTGATGGTACTCTTAACTTAAAAGGATACATCACTAAAGGGTCTTTAATTTTTAGAAATAGTTCATCATAAAGATCAATTATTTTTACATCTATTTCTTTAAGTTTTTTTTTTATTAGTTTGTATTCTTTGTATTGATCAAAATCTTGATCCTTTAATTCAAGTCTTTTAATATGAGGAATGTATATAAAATAAAAATTTGAATTATTTTTTTTACTAATCTTTTTTGCTGATTCAATAATTTTTATAAAAAAACGAATATTTTTATCATTAGTGTAAACATTATCTTTTTTATTTGAAGATAATACTGAGGAATAAACATATCTTCTTAAAAAAGTTAATTTCAAAAAACTTTTAAATCTACTGTTACGCTCCAACTGTTGCCTTAAAGTCCTCCCTTTTTCTAAAATTTGTATAAGAGTATTGTCAATTCTGTCTTGCTTCAATCTAAGTTTTTGAGTAAAATTTTTATTATTTAAATATTCAAATAAAATTTCATTTTTCAATTCTGAGTGTAAATTTCTTAAATCATTTCCTTCGTAGTAAAACCAAAGAATATTTTTAGCTTTAATTGTAGGTAAATATTCTTTCAATGTTGCTAATTGTGTTAGGGGACCAGTGCCTCCATATCCAAGATTTAAAGCAGTTTTTTTGGGAGATATTTTTTTAAAATGCCCAACTATTGAATCTTTTTCATAAACACATGAGCCATGTAAAAAAGAATCTCCGAACATCATAAAATCTATTTCATTGTTATTCCATAGATTATCAGGATTATTAAAACCATATCTATCACTTTGATAAGTGGCATAGTAACCATTTTCATTACATAAGATTGTTTCTCTATATGATATTCCAGAAAGTGGAAAAAGTTCCTGATTATCGTGTATCAAAAAGTTATTAGGATACATTCCTAAAACAATATTTTTGTTTTCTATATATTTATGCTCATAGAATTGTATTAAACTTCTAGTGTCATAATCTTTTTTAATTTTAATTTTTTTTTGTATTAGAGGATCAATAGTTATGTTTTGTTGAGAACCTCCATTAGCAAAATTACCCATACCACTTACTAAGAGTAAAAATTCAATTAAATAAAGACCAGATATAAATGAAATTATAATAAGTAAAGAATTTATTCTTAAATTTTCTTTTAAAAAAAAATTAATTACTGCATAGCAAAATAAAAATATGCCTAAAAAATAATATATTTTATAATAATTATTTTTAAGTCCAGCATTAAAAATTTGATCTTTATAAAAAAAAAATATTAAAAGTAAAGATGCGCAAATTAAAAAGAATATCGATAAATAAAAAGAGGTCGTTTTCTTCATATTCACTTAAAAAAGTGCATAGATAAATGGTGCCACCGCTGAACCTTCACTTAAAATAATAAGTCCACCAAATCCTACTAGAGCTATTAATATAGGAAGAAGCCAAAACTTTTTCCTAAATTTTAAAAATTCCCAAAATTCTTTTAAAAAACTCATAATTTTATAATTTTATATTTTTTTTAGTTATTTGTAGTTTCTTTTCGGACTTGTTCAATCTTAATTTTTTTATATAGACTATTATTTTTGTTATATAATAAATTAAAAGTAATTTTCTTATTAGACACAATAGTAATTCTTTTTGCATTTCTAACTTCAAAATTATCTGCAACAGCACTAATAGGTCTTTTATCGCTATCTAAATTTTTAATTACAATATTAGATTTATCGCCTATGATTGTACCTCTCCATCTTCTTGGTCTAAAAGGGCTAATAGGAGTAATTGCCAATTTATTAGAATCTAAATTTAAAATAGGACCATGAGCAGATAAATTATAAGCAGTACTTCCAGCTGGGGTTGAAACTAAAACTCCATCTGACATTAGATTTTTGATTATATTTTTTTTATTTGCTGTAATAGAAATTGATGAAGCCTGTCTACTTTGTCTTAAGACTGACACTTCATTAATCGCTATTGATTTTTTTATTTGATTATTTTTTGTTTTAACCGTCATTTGTAAAGGGTAAATCTTAATATTATTTAAAGTTTCTAAATTTTTAAGGAAATTTTTTTTAGAAAACTTATTCATTAAGAAGCCATAATTTCCAGAATTAATTCCAAAAAAAGGTTTTTTAAATTTATAGAACTTCTTTAAAGTTTGAAGCATAAAGCCATCACCACCTAAAACAATTATAATATTAGATCTCTTTAAAGTTGTGGTTTGAATATCTTTGTTTAAAAAAGATTTAATTCTTAATGAGCTTTTTGTTTTATCAAAAACTAAATAAATTTTATTTTTCATTTAATAATTTTCCTAAAGAGATTTAAATTGAGACTCTAAAAAAAATGAAACTTGCATACTAATTGTATTTATTAATTTCATCAGTAAAGAATCATAATTTTGCATTATTTTAATTATTTTCTTACTTTTTATAAATGCTATCACCATCAGTATTTTTTGGTATAAAAATTCCATCTATTTTTTCTTTAGGTACTTCTGGTGATATATAAATATTATTATCTTTCAGTTTTTGAAAAAAGAGATCTTTTTTTTTTGATATCTTATATTTTTTCAGTCCATTTCGGTAATTCATTTCATAATTTAAAAAGTTCCTCGCATGGTTACCTTCTCCTCCATACCTTGAAAGAATGGTATCTCTTGAACTATTTTCTGAACTCTTAGTGGAAGATCCACCATGGTACAAAGTAGTATAAAAAACTATTAAATCACCTGCACCATATTTAAGATGTGTGCCAATTAAAAATTCTATAATTGATTTTAAAAAACTAAATTTTTTTTTATTTCTTAACCTATTTTGTATTACTCTCAATATGTTTGACAAAGTATATTTATAATTTTTAAAATGACTTTTCTTAATAACATTTAAAGTAGAATTACTATCTGTTAAGTATACAGCTGAGCTAACAACATTATATTTTTCATCTACATTCCAATCTGGTCCAACACCAGTTTTTCTACAAGGATTGTCTCTATGCCATGTATAACCTGGAGTTATATTTGTAGAACCAGATATTATGGCAGTATCATGCATGTAGAATATTTTATCTCCAAGTAAAGATCTTATTACATTCAACATCTCATTGTGATTAATAAAATCCCACACTTCTTCAATATCAACAGTTTTATCAACTCCATCACTTTCAATTAAAGCTTTTTTTTTATTTACTGCATTTGAGAAAATTTTTATCTCATTTTCATCAAAAAAATTTTTAATATGTATATACCCATCACTCTTAAATTTTGAAAGTTTAGTTTTACTGATCATTCATGACAGTACACAATTATATAGAAAAGATTAAGTTAAAACTTATGGTGCCCTCGGCCAGACTCGAACTGGCACTCCAAAAAGGCACGGATTTTAAGTCCGTTGTGTCTACCAATTTCACCACGAGGGCTCCTAGATTTCGCATTGTTATAACTGTATTTACTTATAACTCAACAACAAGAATGAAAACAAATTAATTTAATATACTATTTTGACTATCCAGAAGTCCTTAATACAAGTCAAATAAGCTTTTTCATCATCTATAAAGGTTATATGTTTATCTCGTCTTTTTTTTATTGACAAGACATGTTCATATTTAAATTAAGCTTTTAATGCTTTTTTAAGAGTACGATTATCTAAATTACAATCTTTATAACCTCTCTTTATAACATTTAAATATCGTTCAGTTGGGTATGCAAATATAGTTTTTTTAACCATTGTGTAAGTCATCACTTTTTTACCATAATAAGTAAAATAATATTTTTTATATAGAACTGGATAATCCTCATAAACATCTAATTTTTTTTCATCGCTTTTTGAGATTTGAAACAGTGCTCCGGGTACAATTGAATTTTTTTTAGGTTCAATGTCTGCTGCTCTATAATTGCTTCTAAAAGTTAATTTAAAATTATTTAAATTAATTTTTTTTATAAAGACACTATCCTTGCATCTTCTTTTCATCTGAAAATGATTAAGATTGCTACCGTAGGCAAAATACAACATGCTGTTACCTATCAATAACTTCAATTTTCATTTTTTTTATAAAATCTAAAATTTGCTCACTACACTCATCAATTTTTGATTTTTTTTCTGAACGTATTACTATTGAAACACCTAATTTTCCAGCTTGAAAAAAAGGGTAACTTCCAATCTCTATGTCTTTATTGTTATTTTGAACGTCTGTTAATGATTGTGCAATTTCACTCTCTACAGTTCGTAAGCTAATCGTATGGCTTAAAATTGGATCACCCCCTACTATATTATTTTTTAAGCCACCTAACATAGATTTAAGAATTGAAGGAACTCCTGGTAGGCAAAAAACATTTTCCACATTAAATCCAGGTGCACCACTTGTAGGGTTTAAAATCAAATTTGCATTTTCTGGCATCCATACCATTTTTTGTCTGCCTTCATTAAATTCTCCAGGCTTATAATAGGCCTCTAAAATCATAAAAGCTTCTTTGTGAATTTTGTAGTTTAAATTAAATGCTTTTGAAATAGATTGTGCAGTTATATCGTCATGCGTCGGACCTATACCTCCAGTTGTAAAGACATAATCGTTTACTTTTCTTAAATGGTTAACTGTATCAATAATTGTTTCCTCTATGTCAGGTATAACTCTTACCTCCTGAACTTTCACTCCAATAGAATTCAGCCATAAAGCTATAGTTGATGTATTGGTATCCTGCGTTCTACCTGAAAGAATTTCATTTCCAATTATTAATATTGCGGCATTAACTTTTTTGTTTTTTATCATTTTTAAATATATAAATTAATTATGGAATTTACCAAGTCTTTAATAAAAGGCAAACTAATCAAAAGATATAAGAGGTTTTTTGTAGATGTTAAATTAGATAACGAAATTATAGTAGCCCATTGCCCAAACACTGGTTCAATGAAAGGTTTATTGGATGAGGGAAATGAAGTTTTTGTCTCTAAAAATGATAATCCTAAAAGAAAATTAAAATATACTCTAGAAATTATTAAAGTTAAAAAAAAATTAGTTGGTGTTAATACTCATTTTGCAAATAAAATTGCTTATCATGGTTTGTTAAATAATCTTGTTAAAGAAGTTTCAAATAATGATAATATAAAGCCAGAAGTTTTTTTTAATAAAGAAACGAGGTTTGATTTTTTACTTGAAACAAATAAACAAAAAATATTTGTTGAAGTTAAAAATGTAACATTGTTTCGAGAGGAAAAAGTTGCAGAATTTCCAGATTCTATTACATCTAGAGGATCAAAACATTTACTAACCCTTATTGATGCCACAAAAAAAGGTTATAAAGCCTATCTATTATTCTTGATTCAAATACAAGGTGTTGATCGCTTTAAGATAGCAAAAGATATTGATAAAGAATATTATAAAAATTATTTACTAGCAAAAAAAAATGGTGTTAATTTTTTAGCATATCGTTGTAAGATTAATTCAAAAGAAATTAAAATAGAAAAAAAAATAAAAATTATTGATGGCTGACTATCTAGAAAAATTTGAGAAAATGAGAATTGCAGGTAACCTTGCTGCAAGAACTCTTGATATGTTAACTGATGAAATTAAAGAAGGAATTACCACAGATCATATCGATAAAATTAGTTATGAATTCATAAGTGATAACGGAGGATACTCTGCACCACTTTATTATAGGGGTTTTACAAAATCACTATGTACATCTTTGAATCATGTTGTTTGTCATGGCATTCCTTCAGATAGAGTTTTGAACGAAGGTGATGCGATCAACGTTGATGTTACGGCAATTATTGATAAGCATTATGGTGACACCAGTAGAATGTTTTGTATTGGTAGAACTCCGGTTAAAGTTAATAACTTAATTGATGCAACTTATGAATCTATGATGCTGGCAATAAAATCATTAAAGCCAGGGTTAAAACTTGGTGATGTTGGAAACATAATTCAATCCTATGTAGAAAAAAAAGGTTTTTCTGTTGTTAGAGATTTTTGTGGTCACGGAATAAGCACAACATTTCATGAATCTCCAAATGTTTTACATTATGGTAGGAAAAATACTGGTATGGAACTCAAACCTGGTATGACTTTTACAATTGAACCTATGGTAAATGTGGGTGAATGGGATGTAAAAATGTTAAAGGATGGCTGGACAGCTGTTACGAAAGATAAATCATTATCTGCACAATTTGAGCATACACTTGGTATTACTGAAAATGGTTATGAAATTTTTACAGAATCTGCTAAAGGTTACTCAAAGCCTCCATATTTATAATTAATGATTGAAAGATACTCTAGAAAAAAACTTACTGACATATGGTCAGAAGAAAATAAATATCAAATTTGGCTTGATGTAGAAGTCGCTGCAGCTGAAGCGATGGAAAAAATGGGGCAAATCCCAAAAGGTGTGGCTTCTGTTGTTAGAAAAAAAGCTAAAATTAATGTTAAGAGAATTCATCAAATCGAAACTAAGGTTAAGCACGATGTTATAGCTTTTTTAACCTCAGTTACAGAAAAGGCTGGAATTAAAGCAAGATATCTTCACCAAGGAATGACATCTTCAGATGTCTTAGATACAAGTTTAAATATTCAATTAGTGCAATCTGGAAAAATTTTAATAAATGATATTGATCAAATCTTAAAAGTTTTAAAAAAACAGGCTAAAAAATATAAATACACACCTTGTATGGGAAGAAGTCATGGCATCCATGCTGAACCAATCACTTTTGGTTTGAAACTTGCTTCGTTTTATGAAGAGTTTAAAAGAAATAGAAAAAGATTAGTTGATGCAGTTGATGAGATATCAACGTGTGCAATTTCAGGTGCTGTTGGAACATTTGCAAACATTAGTCCTAATGTTGAAAAGCATGTGGCTAAAAAACTTGGCTTGAAAGTTGAGCCTATCTCGACGCAAGTAATACCAAGAGATCGACATGCATTTTATTTTTCAATTCTTGGAATTATTGCAGGTTCTGTTGAAAGAGTTGCTATAGAGATTAGACACTTGCAAAGAACTGAAGTTTATGAAGTTCAAGAGTATTTTTCAAAAGATCAAAAAGGCTCTTCAGCAATGCCTCATAAAAAAAATCCAATTTTAAGTGAAAACTTAACCGGTCTAGCTAGAATGGTTAGAAGTTCTGTCGTACCAGCTTTAGAAAATATTGCTTTGTGGCATGAGAGAGATATTTCTCACTCTAGTGTTGAAAGAAATATCGGACCAGATGCAAATATAACTT
>Ga0115001_10004432_pt1 | contig 10315 bp, 14 predicted proteins | sample ArcticOcean_MG_C_12_FD_89869 | JGI IMG/M metagenome (GOLD analysis project Ga0115001, IMG submission 89869) | Marine microbial communities from western Arctic Ocean - ArcticOcean_MG_CB8_130 | ecosystem: Environmental > Aquatic > Marine > Oceanic | place: Arctic Ocean: Canada Basin | collected... | reverse complement strand
TGTGTAATTTTAAAAATTTTTCTAAGATTATTAAAACCCTATTTATTAAAAATTCATCTTTAAAAAAATACTTTATCAACTTTTTTTTTGGAGAGTGTTTGTTAATCATATAAACCAATAATGTCCAGGGCGCTCCAACAAATCCTATTACGTTTTTATTTTTAATTAAATTATTTTCACTTACTTTTTTAATTGATTTATAAACTGGGTATAGCTTCTCTATAAAATCAACTTCATCGATCTTAGATATATCATTTAAATTTAATGAGCCTAGCTGCGGACCGTAGTTTTTTTTAAATTCTACTTTCTGGTTTAATCCATAAGGTAACATTAAAATATCTGAGAATATTATTGCTGCATCTAACTCGAACCGCTCTAATGGTTGTAGGGTAATTTTTGATGATAGATTTTCATTTAAACATAAATCAATAAAATTTGGATTTAATTTTCTGATTTCCCTAAACTCCGGAAGATATCTTCCCGCCTGCCTCATTAACCATATTGGTGAATTTGTTGTTTTTTTGTTTATTATAGTTTCCTGAATGGGTGTCATAATAATAAGTAAATATTTAATTATAGTATTAGTTATATAGTATGTGAATAATGGTAATTAATTTTTTTACATGTTTTATACATGATTTATTAATAATTAATAATCTATAGAAATAAAGCTTACTCTTTAAATTGAGACTTTTTTTAATATTATTAGATAAAATGTATATTTCTAGTTCACATGTTTATTAATGTTTATAAAAACGAGGTTTTACAACGAAAAATAAAAAACATCATAATTTTAAAAAATGATAAAAATAATACTTAATTATCAACATTTTATTCATGAGCAATACATATCAAATATATCTAATATCAGATTCTACAGGAGAGACGTTAGACCGAGTTTTTCTAGCCATCAAAGCACAATTTACAAATATTGAGTATGACGTTAAGTCTTATTTTTTTACACGCACCGAAAATCAAGTTATTAAAATTATTGAAAAAGCGAAAAAGAAAAAAAACTCTATAATTTTATACACTATCGTTGATAGTGGGCTCGCAAAATTTTTAGCAAACGAAAGTAGTAAAAAAAAAATTCCCTGCTTTGGTGTTTTGGGAAACTTAATACTTAGTTTTTCAAAACTATTGAACCAGCAGGCATCACATGTTCCTAGTGGCCAACACGCACTCAACGAAGAATATTATAAGAGAATAGAGGCCATTCAATTTACAATGAATCATGATGATGGAAATTTAGTTGAAGAATTACACAAATCTGACTTAATTTTATTAGGCGTTAGCAGAACAAGCAAAACCCCAACATCAATTTACTTAGCGAACAAGGGTTTTAAAACATCCAATATTCCATTAGTTAATGCAGGGTCTATACCTGACAGTTTAAAAAAAGATCCACGGATGGTCTGCGTTATTGGCCTCACCACAGAGGCAGAAAGACTGGTTGATATACGAAAAAACAGGATGATGACACTTAAAGAAAGAGAAAATACTAGTTACACAGACATTCAAAAAATTAAAGAAGAAGTTGAATGGGCAAAAAAAACTTTTGCAAAATATAAGTGGCCCACAATTGATGTCACACGTAAATCAGTTGAAGAAACTGCGGCATCAATAATTAAAATACACGAAATATACAAAAATAATGATTAATCAAATAATACTTGCCTCAAAAAGTGAAGTAAGAAAAAAGATTTTAACAATAAACAAAATAGACTGTATAGTTAAACTTTCAAATGTTGATGAAGATAGTGTTAAAGAAAGCCTATTAAAAGAAAAAGCAACACCAACAATTATTTCAAAAAACCTGGCAGAACTTAAAGCAAACAAAGTTAGTCAAAAGTTTACTGATGAAATAGTTTTGGGAGCAGATAGTATAATTGATTTAGAAGGCGAGATAATCTCAAAGCCAGAAAACAGATTAGAGGCACTTAAAATATTGAAAAAACTTAATGGAAAAACACATCAACTAGTTAGTTCTGTCTGTATATCCAGGGGTGGTTCAATGATATGGAATTATACCGACAAAGCGTCTTTGACAATGAAGCAAATAAGCGATGAGGAGCTTGAAGTTTATCTAGCAAAAATAAGTGATGAGGCGCTATATGCTTACAATGTTTATCAAATAGAAGGTGAAGGTAGAGCCTTATTTTCCAAGATAGAAGGAGACGAGAACACCATAATGGGCTTGCCGGTTAAGAAAATAAAAGAGTATTTAAACAATTATAAATGAGAAAATATTTAGTCATAGGAAACCCAATCGGACACTCTCTTTCACCACTAATACATAATTATTGGATGAAAAAATACAGACTGACTGACGATATTTATGAAAAGAAAAAGATAGAAAAAAAAGACCTAGAAAACATTGTGAAGCAAGTTAGAAATAATGAATTAAAAGGTGTTAATGTAACTGTGCCATTTAAAAAAGAAATTATTCCTTACTTGGATCGTTTAGATAGCGTTGCTCTGAGCACACAATCAGTAAATACTTTGTGCAAAATTAAAAATGAAATATGGGGATACAATACAGACGCAGAGGGTTTCGAAGACAGTTTAGCTTGGGATAACATTGATTACAAAGATAAGAATATTTTCATTTTAGGGGCTGGGGGGGTTACATCTTCAATCATACATAATTTAATATTTACTGCCAATAAAATCTTCATTACCAATAGAACTAAAAAAAAAGCAGAACAATTAAAAAAATTCACAGGTTTAAAGGAAAAGAAAATTGAAATTATTGATTGGGGACAAATGCCAAAAGTTTGTGATTTGGTTATAAACACTACTAGCGTAGGGTTAACAGAAGATGAACACTTAGGTTTAGATTTTAAAGATTATAAAAACAATAAGAGTGTTTTATTTTACGACATAATCTATAATCCCGAAGAGACAAACTTTCTTAAAGATGCCAGATTAAGAGGTAATAAGACCAAGAATGGTAAAATGATGTTTTTACATCAAGCACGAGTTGCCTTTCAAATATGGACAGGGGTTGTTGCAGAAATTAACGAGGATGTGATAAAATTATTAGATAGATGATTAGAATTGGAGTTTTGGGAGATATAGGGTCTGGCAAAAGTTATGTGGCAAAAAATTTTGGTTATCCAACATTCAATGCAGATGTTGAGGTAGGTAAACTATATAAGAAAGAAAGAAAAATTTTTAACAAATTAAAAAAAATTTTACCCAAACATATTCACTCGTTCCCAATAAACAAAAATGAAATTTGTGGTGCTATATTAGCTAAGAGCACTAATTTAAAAAAGATTATTACAATTGTTCATCTAGAAATAAGAAAAAAAATGAATATATTTTTAAAAAAAAACATGAATCAAAAAATTGTAATCTTAGACATTCCTCTTTTGTTAGAAAGTAAAATTAACAATAAAGATGATATTCTAATATTTGTTCAATCAAAAAAAATAGATATTTTTAAAAAGTTAAAAAAAAGAAAAAACTTCAACCTAAAGCTTTATAAAAAATTTAAAGATGTTCAATTTTCACTTGATTATAAGAAGAAAAAATCTCAATTTGTTATTAAAAATGACTTTACAAAAAAATCAGTTAATAAAAATATAAAAAAAATTTTAAAAGACATCTTATAAAATGAAAGAAGTTATACTAGATACAGAAACTACGGGTTTGTTTGTTAGAGATGGTCATAGGGTTGTTGAAATAGGATGTATTGAACTTGAAGATCTTATGCCAACAAAAAATAAGTTTCATTGTTATTTGAATCCTGAAAGAAAAGTCTCTGAGAAAGCCCTAGAAGTTCATGGTTATACAGATGAATTTCTATCCAAACAAAAAAAATTTTCCGAAGTTGTAGATGATTTTCTAAATTTTATTGAAAATAAAAGATTGGTTATCCACAATGCTGAGTTTGACTTATCGCACTTAAATAATGAGTTGGCTTTGTTAGGAAAAAAAAAAATCGATAATGAAGACACAGTTGACACACTATCACTTGCTAGAAATAAGTTTCCAGGTTCACCTGTTAGTTTAGATGCTCTTTGCAAAAGGTATAGAATAGACAACTCTAACAGAACACAACATACGGCACTAGTAGACTGTGATTTATTATCTAAAGTTTATATTAACTTATTGGACCAAAAAGAACCTACTTTAAATTTTCAAAATCAGGATAACGAAAAAAAAAATATAAGCTTGGCTGTTTCTCATTCGTATTATAAAAAAATTATTAAACCGACAGAAGACGAACTCAAGCTGCACAAAGAATATTTAAAAAATAGTTTAAAAAAAAATTTTTTTAATTAAATTTTTCGTTATATAGTTTTTTAAAATCAATTTGTTTCTCTAATTTAATTTCAGGAAATCCAGAGTTATGAAGCAAGTTTAAAAATGTCTTTTCTAAGTTTGGATAAATTTTATTTTGTACATCACATAATAAAATTCTTTCTAATTCTTTTTTATCCTTTATCTCATTGTCAATTTTTACCACAGAGGCATAAACTATTTCGAAGTAAGATTTTTTTTCGTTTGGTCCCCTATCCTCAAATTTTAATGTGGTATTAACTTCAATCATTTTGTTTTTTAGAGCTTTAGAAGTTATGTCTATATTTAACTGATATTTTGAAATATTTTCTTTTGCAATAAGGTAACTTTGAATATCTGGAGTTTCGCTAGATATATCTTTTACAAATTCAGCTAATATTTTAAAATTTTCTGTCATTTTCATCCTCTATGTCTTCGTACTCACCATTAATAAAGTCTTGTTTAGTTTTATTTGGTCTTTGTTTAGTTGATACTTTTCTAAAAATCAATTTTCTCGTAAGTGGAAAAACGATTAATAAGCCTAAAAAATCAGTGGCAAAACCAGGCAAGATTAAAAGTAGTGCAGCAAAAGCTAATGCAGCACCGGATATAATTTCGTAAACTGGAAGCTCATTTCTAACAATTTGAGACATACCAGATTTTAAGGTATGAAAACCTTCGTATCGAGCATAAATAATACCAAAAAAAGCAGTGATAAAAATAAGCATTATAGTGTTTAAAGCACCAATTTGAGATCCAATTTTAATGAATAAATAAATCTCTAGTATAGGAATTCCTATAATTAATAACAATAATGTGTTCATTTGTCCTTACTCTAAATTGCTAGTTGTAATTAATCAACATACTAAATATTATTAAAAATATGAACTATAGTTTTCAATATATTGATATTATTCTTCTGGCAATGATTGCTGGATTTATTTTTCTTCGTCTTAGAGGAATACTTGGAAAAAAAACTGGATTTGATAGAAAAATTCCAATTGAAATTGAAAAAAATTTCCAAAAAATTAGAACAAACCTAAAATCAACAAATGAGAAATTCGATAGAGAAGATCAAAAAGAATTTTTGAAGGGTGCACAAATTGCATATGAAACAATTATTACGGATTTTAGTGATAGTGATAATAAGTTAATAGCTAGCAAGCCACTCTTAGGAAAAAAAGTTTATGATCAATTTAAAGAAGCTCTTTTGGACAGAGAAAACAAAGGTAATTTTGCTGAGATAACTTTTATAGGAATAAAATCTGCAGAAGTTAAAAAGCATAAGAAAATAGAAGATAATCTTGAGGTTACAGTAGACTTTGTCAGTGAAATCATAACCTGCATAAAAGACAAAGATAAAAAAATAATTTCTGGAAACGATGAAAAAATAAAAACTGTTTATGATACATGGGTTTTTTCAAAAGATATAAATGCTAAAGACCCGAATTGGCTGTTAATAGACACACTTACATAATTGATTAAGAAAATTACAAATAAGGATAAACAAGATTGGGAAAAATTTTTAAGAGATAAAAAAAAAATAGCCAATAAAGATTTTGTTTATAAAAAGAATATTAGGCATGAAAAAATCAAGAAAATAGATTTTCATGGCTATACAATTGAAGAAGCAAATAAAGCTATAGAACAATTTGTTGAAAAATGCTTTGATGAGAGTGTTACCAAAGTTATTGTGATTACTGGCAAAGGCTTAAGGTCTAAAAGTGCTGAAAATCCTTATCTTTCAAAGGACCTAAGTATATTAAAGTATTCTGTCCCTGAGTTTATTGAAACTAATACTGTTTTAATGAAAATGATAATTGAAATTACAGATGCTAAAATTGAGGATGGCGGTAGTGGTGCCTTCTATATTTATCTTAAGAATAAATTTAAAATAAAATAATTTTAAAGGATAAATTTTGATAGGTCTGTATCCTTAACAAGTTCGTCTAAATTTTTCTTAACATAATCAGAATTAATTATAATTTTTTCTCCCGCTCTGTCAGTCGCAGTAAAGCTAATATCATCTAAAATTCTTTCGATAATTGTATGAAGTCTTCTAGCGCCAATATTCTCCACAGTAGAGTTAACTTCTGAAGCCATATTGGCAATAGCATTTATTCCATCTTCTGAAAATTCTAACTGTACATTTTCAGTATCTAAAAGAGCAACATACTGTTTAATTAAACTATAGTCTGGCTCTTTAAGAATTCTTTTAAAATCATCACTTGTTAAAGCTTCAAGCTCGACTCTTATAGGAAGTCTGCCTTGCAATTCAGGAAGTAGATCAGATGGTTTTGCAAGTTGAAATGCCCCAGATGCAATAAATAAAATATGATCAGTTTTAATTGGGCCATATTTAGTGCTTACAGTAGTTCCTTCGATTAAAGGAAGCAAGTCCCTTTGAACACCTTCTCTAGAAACATCTCCACCGGCTCTATCAGTCCTTCCAGAAATTTTATCTATTTCATCCAAGAAAACGATACCGTTATTCTCTGTAGAGTCTATCGCTGATTTTATGATCTTATCTTCTTCTATTAATTTATCAGCCTCTTCATTGATTAAAATTTCATGAGATTCTTTAACAGACATTTTCTTTTTTTTTTGTTTATTAACAGCAGCTTTTCCAAGCATCTCACCAATATTAATCATCCCAATATTTGCACCAGGCATTCCAGGAATTTCAAATGAAGCTTGTGAAGCATTATCATTCACATTAATTTCTATTTCATTATTATCTAAATCACCATTTCGTAATCTTTTTCTAAAACTTTCTCTTGTAGCAAGACTTGCTTTATTTCCAACAAGTGAATCTAAGACTTTTTCTTCAGCCAATTTTTGTGCTATGGCGTTAACTTCTTTTCTTTTTTTTATTTTTTCCAATGCAATAGCAATTTCAAGTAAATCTCTTATAATCTGCTCAACATCTCTTCCAACATAACCAACTTCTGTGAATTTTGTTGCTTCTACTTTTACAAAAGGAGCTCCTGCTAATTTTGATAGTCTTCTAGAAATCTCAGTTTTGCCAACACCTGTTGGACCAATCATCAAAATATTCTTAGGCAAAACTTCATTTCTCATTTCACCTTTTAAAGCTTGTCTTCTCCATCTATTTCTTAAGGCAATAGCAACTGCCTTTTTAGCTTTGTTTTGTCCAACCACGTATCTATCTAATTCAGAAACTATTTCTCTAGGAGATAAAGAGCTAACTAGAGAGCTATCCTTATTTTCATTCTTTTCTTTAGGAAAGGGTGTAACGTTTGAATCTTTCATTAAATTTTTTCAATTTTAATATTATTATTAGTAAATACACAAATTTCAGATGCAACTTTGATTGCTTTTCTTGCAACTTCTTCTGCATTTAATTCTGTATCCAATAAAACCTTAGCAGCGGCTAAAGCATAGTTTCCACCAGAACCTATACCTATTGCATTACCCTCTGGCTCCAGCACATCACCAGTACCAGAAATTATAAAACTATTTTCCTTATCCCCAACAGCCATTAAAGCCTCTAGTCTTCTTAAATATTTATCAGTTCGCCAATCTTTGGCTAATTCAACAGCAGCTCTAGGAAGGTTTCCCGCATGTTTTTCAAGTTTAGCCTCCAGTCTTTCAAATAAAGTTAAAGCATCAGCAGTAGATCCGGCAAAACCTGCAATCACATTTCTTTTTTCAATTTTTCTAACTTTTGCAGCAGTACTTTTTATAACTGTATTACCCATACTAACTTGGCCATCACCAGCTACTACTACTTCATTATTTTTTCTTATAAGCACTATTGTAGTCATAGTTAATAGATGGATATTAATTTTTATACTTCAAGTAGTGAATTAGTAATATTGATAAAGTTCAACAATCTCTATATATGTATTTAATAATATGAGTAGAAAAGGTAAAATTTCCCGAAAGACAAAGGAAACTAGCATCAGTGTTGATTTAAACATTGATGGTAAGGGTAAATATAAAATTGATACTGGTATAGGGTTTCTCGATCATATGCTTGAGCAATTATCAAAACACTCGTTAATAGATATAAATTTAAAAGCGAAGGGAGACACCCATATAGATCTTCACCATACAACAGAGGATACCGGTATAGCTATAGGAGAGGCTTTAAAAAAAGCATTAAAAAATTATGCAGGAATTAGAAGATATGCTCACGCAATGATTCCAATGGATGAAACATTAACAAGAGTTGCAATCGACATTTCAAATAGACCATATTTAATTTGGAAAGTTAAGCTGAAAGTAGAAAGACTTGGTGAAATGGACACAGAACTTTTTAAAGAATGGTTTCAAGCGTTTTCTCAATCAGCAGGAATAACACTACATATGGAAAATATTTACGGAGACAACAGTCATCATATAATTGAGTCTTGCTTTAAAGGTCTAGCAAGGTCATTAAGAACAGCTTTAGAAATAGACCCTAGAAATAAGAAGAGCATTCCATCAACTAAAGGCTCTTTATAAATTTGATGAATGTCACGATTGTTGACTATAATTCAGGAAATATCAGCTCAGTAATAAATTCTTTTAAGGCAGTTGCCAAAGAAAAAGTTAATATTGAAGTAACCTCAGATTTAAATAAAATTAAATCAAGTGACAAGGTAGTTTTGCCAGGGCAGGGATCGTTTAAGAGCTGCGTTGACGCTTTAAATAGTATAGGTGGCTTAGTTGATACTTTAAACGAATTTACAATTAATAATAAAAAACCTCTCCTTGGAATTTGTGTTGGCTTACAGATGTTTGCAGATATTGGTTATGAAGAAATTGAAACAAAAGGCCTAGGTTGGATTTCTGGAAAAGTATCGAAGATTGATAACCAAAATAAAAAATTTAAGCTTCCACACATTGGTTGGAACCAAATAGATATTATTAAAGATAGTAAGATCTTTAAAAATATTAAAAACAAATCACATATGTATTTTGTACATAGTTATGAATTTATTCCTGAAGATAAAAACGTAATTTCTGCAACAACAGATTATTCATCGAATATTGTTTGCTCTGTTGAAAAAGAAAACATCTTTGGAACCCAATTTCACCCAGAAAAGAGTGATAAATTGGGACTTCAAATAATTAAAAATTTTATAAATTTATAAACAATAATCAAAATGAAAATATTTCCTGCAATAGATATTAAAGATAAAAAGTGTGTGAGGCTAATTAAAGGAAACTTTAATAATAAAACTGAATATGAAGTGTCTCCAGTTGATCAAGCGGGCAAATATAAAGACCATGGTTTTAAAAATTTACATATTGTTGATTTAGATGGAGCCCTAACTGGAGAGACGATCAATTTAGATGTTATTCAAGAAATAGTTCATAAATATGATTTAAAAATTGAAGTAGGTGGAGGCATTAGAACCATCGATAGTATTAAGAAATATACTGATGTTGGTGTTGAAAAGGTAATTTTAGGAAGTGCTGCTATAAAAGATAAAAATTTTCTAAAAGAAGCATGTCAAAAATTTACGAATCAAATTGCTTTGGGTTTAGATGCTACAGATGGATATTTGTCTGTTTCTGGTTGGAAAGAAAATTCAAACCAATTAACTTTAAATTTTTTAAAAGAAGTAAATAATTATGGTGCAAGTCGATTGATTTATACTGATATAAATCGAGATGGCACTAAACAGGGCCCTAACTTTGAGGAAACATCAAAAGTTGCTGATGTCTCAAATTGCCCAGTGATTATTTCTGGGGGTGTCTCTTCAATTAATGATATTAAAAAAGCTAAGGGTGTGAAAAATATTGAGGGTATAATAGTTGGTAAAGCAATATACGATGGTGATATAAAGTTAGAAGAATTAGCGAGAGAAGTAGATGCTTAAAAATAGAATTATACCGTGCTTAGATGTTAAAAATGGTCGTGTTGTAAAGGGAATTAACTTTGTTGATCTAAAAGATGCGGGTGATCCTGTAGAGCAAGCTAAAATTTATAGTGATGGCGGGGCAGACGAAATTTGTTTTTTAGACATTACAGCCTCTAATGAAAATAGAGATACGATTTATGAAGTAGTAG
>Ga0115001_10004431_pt1 | contig 10315 bp, 7 predicted proteins | sample ArcticOcean_MG_C_12_FD_89869 | JGI IMG/M metagenome (GOLD analysis project Ga0115001, IMG submission 89869) | Marine microbial communities from western Arctic Ocean - ArcticOcean_MG_CB8_130 | ecosystem: Environmental > Aquatic > Marine > Oceanic | place: Arctic Ocean: Canada Basin | collected... | reverse complement strand
TCATTCCCGACTTCGGGTGTTGAATGCAGAATGGGCATACTTGAACAGGCCTGATCGCCTATTACAGCTGGTCAATGCCAACTTTGATGACCTGCGCTTGTTACAGTTGACCTCTGATCATTTTGCACGTTTGGAACAAATACCTTATCCAGGTCCAGATCTGGGGCCAATTACAGAGCCCATCGAGGTCATGAACCGCGCAAAATCACCATGATCCGTAAACCACTTCGCCCACTTGCGCGTATTTTTTCTGCTAGATCCTCAGGTGAAGATCCAAATTTGATCGAACACGCCAACCGTCGTGAACGGGTAGAGATTGAGTACGAGAGAATTTTGCGCAAAACCCAGCGGCGATTAATCATGATGGGTGGTATTTTTGTAATCAGCTTTGGTATAGTTGGTATGCGGATGACTGCTTTGGCAGTGTCCGAACCGAGCGAGCCTAAAGCGCGTGCGACGGCTTCTCATGTTTTGGCTAGCCGAGCGGATATTATTGATCGCAACAAACGCATTTTAGCGACGAACATAGAAACTCATTCACTTTATGCGCACCCGCAACAAGTGATTGACCCGGCGGCAACCGCGTATCAGCTAAGTAAAATTTTTCCTGATATAAATGCAATAAAAATGGAAGCACGCCTAAGTGGCGCTCATAAATTTCTGTGGCTTAAGAACGCAATCAGCCCAGAAGAAAAGCAAGCAGTACATGATATCGGCGATCCAGGTCTATTGTTTGGGGCTCGTGAAATGCGGCTATACCCCAATGGCCAACTGGCTGGCCATATTTTAGGGGGCACTACCTTTGGCGAGCAAGGCGTGCATTCAGCGGAAGTGTTGGGCGTTGCGGGCGTAGAAAAAGCCTTTGATGGCTTTTTGCGCGATCCCAAGCTTAACGGCAAACCCTTACAGCTTTCGATTGATTTGTCTGTGCAGTCGGCTCTGGAGAGGGTTCTTTACGGCGGCATGCGGCTTATGAATGCTAAAGCTGCATCTGCGGTTCTGATGGAAGTCCATACGGGTGAGATTTTGGCTTTATCTAGTTTGCCAGATTTTGATCCAAATAACCGCCCTCATATGCTGACTGAGGGCGACCAAGCTGACGATCCATTGTTCAATCGTGCTGTTCAGGGTGTGTATGAGCTAGGATCAGTATTTAAAACTTTTGCTGTTGCCCAGGCGATGGAGCTTGGGTTGGTAGCCGCAGACACAATGATCGACACTAAGCGTTTTTGGTGGGGCAAGTACTCCATAAAAGATTTTAAAAATTATGGCCCTGAACTTACTGTGGAAAATGTTTTAGTTAAATCTTCAAACGTTGGAACTGCACGCATGTCTCAGATGATAGGTGATGAAAATCAAAAAACCTTTTTAAAGAAGTTAGGGCTTTTAGCTGCGACATCGATTGAGTTGGTTGAAGGCCCAACTGGCAAGCCACAGTACCCATCTAATTGGTCTGAAATTTCGACTATGACCATTTCTTATGGCCACGGCATTTCCACTTCTCCAGTACATTTGGCGGCGGCCTATTCGGCAATAGTCAATGGCGGAACTTTGGTTAAACCCACTGTGCTGAAGCAAACTGCGCCGCACATTGGTGAGAGGATCATATCCCAGAAAGTTTCAATGCAAATGCGCTCAATTTTACGCCGTGTGGTTACGGAGGGTACTGCCAGCTATGGTGAAGTTCCCGGCTATTCTGTGGCGGGCAAAACTGGTACTGCAGATAAACCAAGCGTGCGCGGCGGCTACCACAAAGAAAAAGTCTTGGCCACATTCGCTAGCTTTTTTCCCAGTAACGATCCTAAGTATGTTTTGATATTGACGCTGGATGAGCCTGAGGACCGTACTCAATCTAAGCCACGTCGCACCGCAGGCTGGACAGCTGTACCAGTTGCTGCCGAAATGATCCGAAGGGTGGCACCGCTCTTGGGCCTTGCGCCAGAGATTGAAATCTCCCCTCAAAATGGCTTAACGTTGGCCAATAACTAAATTTAGAAGGTAATCTGACTGATGGCGTCCAAAGGCAAAACACTTGCGAATTTGGGTCTGACCTCTGTGTGGGCTCCTCAGCTTTTGGTTCTAGGCTTGGCTGTCGACAGCCGAGATGTGCGGCCTGGTTATCTATTTGCCGCTTTGCCGGGGGTTCATGTTCATGGCGCTGAGTTTGCTCAATATGCGCTGCGCCAAGGTGCTAGCGTAATCCTTAGCGACTCTTACGGGGCTAATTTTATTGCCAAAACAATTCCTATGCATGAGGCGTGTATCTGCGTGGTGGATGACCCGCGCCAAGCTCTGGCGGGTGCTGCAGCTCTATTTTTTGGTGTGCAGCCGCATGTTATTGCGGCGGTGACGGGCACCAATGGAAAAACATCTGTGACGACCTTTTGCCGGCAAATTTGGATGCAAATGGGCTTGGAAGCAGTGAATTTAGGCACGACTGGCGTTGAGGGCGCCTGGAGCGCACCCCTGAAACACACGACGCCTGAGCCGATCACCCTGCACCGCGTCTTAGCGCAGGCCGCCGAAGCAGGCGTCACCCACGTGGCCATGGAGGCCTCTAGTCATGGCTTAAATCAAAAGCGTTTGGACGGGGTAGTCGTTAACGTGGCGGGATTTACTAATTTTAGTCAAGATCACCTCGACTACCATTCAACATTTGAGGCGTATTTTGCTGCCAAAGCAGGATTGTTCGAGCGGGTATTAAGCCCTCAGGGCACAGCAGTGATCAATATTGATGATGCTAAAGGTCTGGAATTACTAGAGTGCTGTTTAGCCCGTGGACAAAGCACAATTACTGTAGGTCATAAGTTGGCTGATTTACAAATTTTGGGACAGAAATACGACGCCACAGGGCAAGATATTTTGTTCAGCTGGAAAGGGGAAACCTATCAGATCAAAGTGCCGCTTGTGGGCGGGTTTCAAGGCGAAAACCTGATGTTGGCTACGGCGATGGTGTTAGCGTCGGGTGGTGAACCTGAAAAAGTTTTTGTCAGCCTCAAGGCCGTGCGTTCGGTGCGCGGGCGTATGGAGCTTGCCGCCATGCGGGGCAATGGCGCCAGTGTGTATGTTGATTACGCCCATACCCCTGATGCGGTGGCCACTGCGCTTAAGGCGTTACGTCCGCATGTGATGGGGCGTCTGGTAGTGGTGTTGGGAGCAGGTGGTGACCGTGATCCAAGTAAACGTATTTTGATGGGCTACGCCGCTGCAGAGTTTGCAGACATTATCTTTGTGACTGATGACAATCCGCGCACAGAAGACCCTGGATCAATTCGGGCCATGGTGATGGCGGGGGTGATGGGTGCCACAGAGGTGGCTGACCGAGCCGAGGCTATTTTGCGCGCTGTTGATTGCCTCCAGCCTGGCGATACTTTGCTGATTGCGGGCAAGGGTCATGAAAACGATCAAATAATTGGTGACGATGTCTTCCCTTTTGACGATGTAGAACAGGCAAGCATCGCTGTTGCGGCGCTTGAGGAGGAGTATTAATGTCATTATGGTCTGCCTCTGAAGCTATGGCCGCCACTGGAGGTAGCTGCACTGTGCCTTGGGACGCTAATGGGGTATCTATTGACACGCGCACAATGGAGCCAGGAGATTTATTTGTTGCCCTCAGCGCCGTGCGCGATGGCCATGAATTCGTGGCACAGGCTTTAGCCAGTGGCGCATCGGCGGCTCTTGTATCGCATCACCCAGAGGGGTTGGGGGAGGATGCTCCATTGCTGGTCGTACCTGATGTTTTGGAGGGTCTGATTGCCCTTGGTAAGGCTGCACGGGCTCGCACACAAGCAAAGGTTATCGCTGTGACAGGATCCGTAGGTAAAACCTCAACTAAGGAAATGCTCAAAACTGTATTACAATATCAGGGGCGTACCCATGCCTCAGTTGCAAGCTACAATAACCACTGGGGAGTGCCGCTGTCTTTGGCGCGCATGCCTGCTGACACCCAGTTTGCAATCTTTGAAATTGGCATGAATCACCCTGGGGAAATAGCTCCGCTGAGCCGGATGGTTCAGCCGCATGTGGCTATGATTACCACGATTGCGCCTGCGCACATGGAGGCTTTCGAAGGGATTGAAGGTATCGCCCAAGAAAAGTCCAACGTTGTGGCGGGGCTGTTGCCCAGTGGTGCTGTTATCCTGCCTGCTGATGTGGACACAATTAGTATCTTGGTTGAGGCGGCTTTGGCGCGTGGTGCCACGATCGTGGGCTTTGGCAAAACTGCTGATGCTTATCGCCTTACAGCCTTGGAAATGCACCGTGATGTGACAGTGATTCAAGCGCGATTGCGTGGCACTCCGGCGGCGTTGCGGCTTAACACTGTTGGCCGCCACTTTGCCATGAATGCGATGGGCGTATTGGCGGCAGTTGAAGCTATGGCTGGAGATCCTGGGCGCGCGGCGGTAGATCTATTTCGCTGGAAGCCCTCTGTGGGACGCGGGCTGCGGGAGACAGTGGTGCTGGATCCAGCAAATACCCGGGCCTATGTTGAACTAATCGATGATGCTTATAATGCTAATCCAACCTCAATGGCTGCTGCTCTTGAAGTTTTGGCTCTAGCAATACCCTCTGAACATCAGGATCAATCTGATAATTCTCGCAAGATTGCAATATTAGGGGATATGCTGGAATTGGGGTCAGACGAAATTTTTGAGCACGTGGCTTTGGCGCAAAACCCACATTTGCTTGAGGCGGATGTGGTACATTGCGTCGGACCGCGGATGCGTGCTTGTTATGAGGCATTGCCTGGAGGTATTCGGGGCTGCTGGACTGAAACTGCAGCAGAGTTTTCGGTTGGGCTGAGCGAGTTAATTGTTTCTGGCGACACTGTGTTGGTTAAAGGGTCCTTGGGCAGCCAAGTGTCAATGATTGTTGACCTGATCCGAAATTTAGGGCAACGCTCGCAGCCGCGGGTGTAAGGGGGTATAAGATGTTTTATTGGTTGACCATTCTTTCGGATGGGGGGGATGTTTTCAACCTTTTTCGCTATATAACCTTTCGCGCAGGCGGGGCATTCATGACGTCCCTTATTTTTGGATTTGTTTTTGGTAGGCCCTTGATAAATTTACTGCGCCGTCGCCAAGGGCGAGGCCAACCAATTCGTACGGATGGGCCTGAGGGCCACTTTTCTAAAGCTGGCACGCCCACTATGGGTGGTGCTTTGATATTAGGTGCCTTGGTGGTTTCGACGCTTCTCTGGGCGCGGTTGGACAATATGCATATCTGGGTGGTCTTGTTTGTTACTGTAGGGTTTGGGGCTATTGGATTTGCTGATGATTTTGCCAAGGTGACCAAGCAAACTGTTGTGGGCGTTTCTGGAAAACTTCGGTTGGGCCTTGGTTTTGTGATTGCCTTGGTGGCCGCCCTAGCAGCCGCGCAATTGCACCCTGATGGATTAAGCACACAGGTGGCTGTACCCATCCTAAAGGATACTTTAGTGCCATTCGGGCTGCTATTTTTTCCCTTCGCTATGATTGTTATTGTGGGTACCGCCAATGCCGTAAATTTGACTGATGGGTTGGATGGACTGGCGATTATGCCAGTGATGATTGCTGCTGCTGCTCTTGGTGTTGTGGCTTATGCGGTGGGCCGGGTTGATTTTACCCAATATCTTGATGTGCATTATGTACCGGGTACTGGTGAGCTATTTGTGTTCTGCATGGCCTTGATTGGTGGCGGCTTGGGCTTTTTATGGTACAACGCCCCGCCAGCTGCAATTTTTATGGGCGACACTGGCAGTTTGGCCTTGGGTGGCGCATTGGGTGCCATTGCGGTTCTTACGAAGCATGAGATTGTATGGATGATCATTGGTGGTGTGTTTGTCATTGAAGCCCTAAGCGTGATAATTCAAGTTTTGTGGTTCAAGCGTACTGGAAATCGAGTATTTTTGATGGCTCCAATTCATCATCATTTTGAGAAAAAAGGCTATGCTGAAAGCCAAATTGTGATCCGATTTTGGATTGTTGCCCTGGTCTTGGCAATGATTGGCCTTGCCACTTTGAAAGTTCGTTAAAACTAAGTCTGATCCCCTGAAATTTTGGAGTACAATCATGATACCAGTTCAAGGAATGCAGGGGCGATCAGCTTTCGTGCTGGGCATGGGGCGGTCGGGGTTGATCGCTGCTCAGGCCTTAGTAGCGGGCGGTGCACATGTGCTCTGCTGGGATGATGGTGAAGCTGGACTGGCCCGCGCTGACGAGGCTGGGTTGACTTGTGCTAATCCTTTGCGCGGCGGGCTTGAAGGCGTTGATGTTATGATCATATCGCCTGGTATACCGCATCTCTATCCTGCGCCTCACCCAGCTGTCGCGGAAGCTTTACGTCTTGGCATTCCGCTCGATAATGATATTGGGTTGTTTTTTCGCTCATTTGCCACAGAAGATTGGAATAGCTTTGACTTGGCGCCAAAGGTGGTGGCCGTCACTGGGTCCAATGGCAAATCTACTACTAGCGCTTTGATCCATCATCTGCTGGATGTTGCGGGCAAACGCAGCCAGCTTGCAGGCAATATCGGCCGGGGGGTATTGGACCTTGACCCGGCTGAAGACGGCGATGTTATTGTTCTGGAGCTTTCATCCTACCAGACTGAGCTAGCCCGCAGTCTCACCCCTGACATTGCAGTGTTCACCAATCTGTCGCCTGATCATTTAGATAGACACGCGGGATATGGTGGTTATTTTGCTGCCAAGCGCCGTTTGTTTTCCGAAGGCAGCCCAGATCATGCGGTGGTCGGTGTTGATGAACCCGAGGGACAGTATTTGGCCACACAATATGCTGATTATGCCAATGATGATAGGTTGATCAGAGTGATTTCTGGGCAAAAGCCCAAGGGCAACGGCTGGCAAGTGACAGCGCGTAAAGGTTTTTTGTCCGAAAGCCGCAAAGGGCGTCAATCCGCTTCTATAGACCTAAGGGGTATTGCGGGCTTGCCGGGCGCGCATAATCATCAAAACGCCTGCGCTGGCTATGCGGTACTACGTACTTTAAATGTTGCCCCTCGGGTAATTGAGGAAGGTTTGAAAAGCTTCCCTGGCCTGCCGCATCGCAGCCAAATGGTGTGCGAGATTGGCGAAGTCCGTTTTGTAAATGACAGCAAAGCAACCAATGTGGATGCAGCTGCTAAAGCCTTAAATTCTTTTGAAAATATCCGTTGGATATGTGGTGGCTTGCAAAAGGACGGTGGTATGTCTGGTCTATCATCATCTTTGAAAAATGTGGAGAAAGCCTATGTGATTGGTCGTGAGGCAGAAGCCTTCGCAATGCAATTGGCAGTGGACTGCGAGATCTGTACTTCCATGAAAGCTGCAGTTGCGGCAGCTTATGCTCAGAGCGCGCCCGGCGATGTGATCTTGTTGGCACCAGCGGCGGCAAGTTTTGATCAATATGACAGTTTTGAAGCCCGTGGTGAGGATTTTATAGCTCTAGTAACTGCTTTGGCTGCAGCCTAGTCTACAGACTTTCTTTGATTGATTGACCTGCTACCCAGCCTGAGGACCAAGCCCACTGAAAGTTATATCCGCCCAGCCAGCCTGTGACGTCTACGCATTCCCCTATGAAATATAGGCCTGGCTTGGTTTTGGCCATCATAGTCTTAGATGAAAGCCCATCGGTGTCGACGCCGCCGACCATCACTTCAGCCGTTCGATAGCCTTCGGTGCCGGAGGGAGTCAGTTGCCAATGTGTGAGCCGCTCTGTCAGTTTTTCTAGCTGATGCGCTGTTATGTCGGCAACCCGTTGGGGTAGGTCGAGGTCTAGCAGAAGCAATGGCACCAAACGTGCAGGCAATAGCCGTGTTAGGATCACCTGGAGTGACTTGCGTCCTTCGGTTTTTTTTGCGGCTTGTAGTGTGGCGTGCAGCTGTTGGATATTTAACACTCCAACTGTAATCGTATCGCCGGGAGCCCAATAGTTTGAGACCTGTAAAGAGGCGGGACCCGATAGGCCGCGATGGGTGAATAATATGGCCTCATCAAAAGCGGTACCATTGGCTTCAAGCCGAGCAGTGGCTGCAACCCCACTGATCGCCTTAAATGCTTCATGCTGCGCGCCCGAAAAGGTGAATGGTACCAAGCCTGCGTAGGTCTCAGTAACTGCAAGCCCAAATTGTTGGGCCAAACGGAGTCCAAAATCTGTGGCGCCCATTTTGGGGATAGGCTTGGCGCCGCATGCGACCACTACATTATGAGTGGTTATTTTTTGCTGACCTTTTATGGAGCTGGTCACGACCGCGTAGCCGCCGTCAATGGCTGAGACCTTCTGGATCGAGGTGTTTAACCGGACGTGCGCGCCTGCGTCACTCACGCCCTTTTGCAGCATTGCTATTAGTTCTTTGGCCGAGTTATCACAAAACAACTGGCCGAGAGTTTTTTCGTGATAGGCAATGCCGCTACGCGCCACCCAATCTATGAAATCCCATTGCGTGTATCGCGCTAGCGCCGATTTCATAAAATGGGGATTACTACTAATATAGTTGTTTGGTGTAGTATAAATGTTAGTAAAGTTACAGCGCCCGCCGCCGCTGATCCGAATTTTTTCGCCCACTGCCTTGGCGTGATCAATGATTAAACATTGCCCTGGAGCTTGGGCCGCGCACATCATGCCGGCTGCGCCTGCTCCAATAATAAGTGTATCATAATCCATAGGCGATGACTTGCCTGTTGTGACATGAATGGCAAGGGAATTGGTACTGGAAAAATAATCTAAGTCAGGTTATGATTCATTATAGACCCCAAAAATGGGGCGCAGTACAGGTAATTTACAAATGACAGAAATGGTACATGGGCCTTTGCCCGTCGACGTCAGTGATCCTATTTTGCCCCGTTGGTGGCGAACAGTGGACCGTTGGACCATGGCTAGTGTATTGTTTTTGTTTATTTTTGGACTAATATTAGCTCTCGCCGCCTCCCCTCCTTTGGCGGAGCGCAACGGATTGCCTGCTTTTCACTATGTGCAGCGACAAGCTATTTTTGGAGCTATGGCTCTTATTGCGATGACCATCACCTCGATGATGTCCCCCGCGACGGTGCGCCGCTGGGCCACTGTGGCCTTTTGTTTTGCTCTGTTGGCTTTAGTAATGCTGCCAATACTTGGTACTGATTTTGGTAAAGGGGCTACGCGTTGGTATTCTTTTGGATTTGTCTCTTTACAGCCCTCAGAGTTTATCAAGCCGGCCTTTGTGGTGTTTGCTGCTTGGTTGATTTCTGCATCATTTGAGCCAAACGGCCCGCCGGGTCGGATAATGTCCTTTACTGTGGCTGTCATGATCGCAGGATTTTTGGCTCTTCAACCTGATTTTGGCCAGGCCAGCCTAATTCTATTTTCCTGGGGAGTTATGTATTTTTGTGCTGGTGGACCACTATTTTTCATTCTGTCAATGGCGGTAGCAACTATTTTTGTAGGCTTTATAGCCTATAATAATAGTGAGCATTTTGCCCGGCGTATTGATGGCTATATGTCTGCTGACGTGGATCCTACAACGCAACTTGGCTATGCCGCAAATGCTATTCGGGAGGGTGGCCTGTTCGGTGTGGGTGCGGGCGAAGGCTCGGTAAAATGGTCCCTCCCTGACGCTCATACAGATTTTATCATTGCCGTGGCTGCCGAAGAGTATGGGGTCCTGATGGTTCTTGTTATTATTGTACTGTTTGCGGTTATTGTTTTGCGCACACTCCGCCGATTGATTCAGGAACGAGATTTGTTTGTGCGCCTTGCTGGCACTGGGCTTGTGACCATGTTTGGGGTGCAAGCGATTATTAATATGGGAGTTGCCGTTCGGCTACTGCCAGCCAAGGGCATGACGCTGCCTTTTATCAGTTACGGAGGCTCGTCTCTGATCGCGGGCGGAATTGCTTTGGGAATGATTTTAGCCTTCACTCGTAGTCGCCCTCAGGGTGCGTTCAGCTCAGTAATGCGGGGATATTAACATGCAAAATTCTCCTCTTTTAGTGCTAGCCGCCGGTGGTAGTGGTGGGCATATGTTCCCTGCGCAAGCGGTGGCAGAAGTGATGCTGAAGCGTGGCTGGCGGGTAGTTTTGTCCACTGATGCGCGAGGCGAGCGCTACACCTCGGCCTTTCCAGCCGAGGTTCAAATTGAGCAAGTGTCCAGTGCGACTTTTGCTAAGAGTGGCCTTCTTAACAAAATAATGGTGCCCATCCGTATTGCCATTGGGGTGACCGCTGCTCGCCGGAAAATGCGCCGCACGCGGCCTAATGTTGTTGTAGGTTTCGGCGGTTATCCGGCGATTCCAGCTATGGGCGCTGCTACATCTTTGGGTATCCCTTGCATGCTGCACGAACAAAATGGCGTTTTGGGGCG
>Ga0115001_10004428_pt1 | contig 10320 bp, 5 predicted proteins | sample ArcticOcean_MG_C_12_FD_89869 | JGI IMG/M metagenome (GOLD analysis project Ga0115001, IMG submission 89869) | Marine microbial communities from western Arctic Ocean - ArcticOcean_MG_CB8_130 | ecosystem: Environmental > Aquatic > Marine > Oceanic | place: Arctic Ocean: Canada Basin | collected... | reverse complement strand
CACCTCCACGTCCGCGGTTATCTCACCGGCGTTTAAATCCTTCACAAGCTTCGCGATTGATTTGGAGTTCCCGTTGCACTTCCAGTTCCCGCCAACCACGAACTTGCCGGTGCCCGCCATGGCAACCACGGAGCGGGAACCGGCCCCGGCTTTGGCGGAGACGGGGGATAACTGATTTTTGTTGGAAAGGTAGTAGGGAGAGGTCAGGGTCAGGGTCGTGTGTAAAAAAAAAAACATGGAAAGGTCCATCCGTGACCGCGTCGGTACCTGCGCGTTTCGACGACGGCCATCGGCATTAAAAACGTTTTTTCGGCACATCCAGAGAGCCGGCGCAAAGGTGTTTTGTGGATAGGTCTCGATTGTGCCAAGCGATCGCGTCTCGGGTGTGTTGATTTCACGCGGTGCGCATGAGGGGATTGCAACGCACCGACAGCGCGACGGTGGCGCGGACATTCGACGGCCTGGTCAACAGGGCGGGGCCTGAGACCCTGCGGGCGCCCTCGTGCTTGGGCCTGGCCGCAACGCGCGCCGTAAAGGCTTGGTGCGCGGAAACAACCGACATGGCGATCGCGTGAAACACCACAGGCGTTGGCTTTCGTTGGCTCGCAACAGGCGAGACGGCTCGCAGCGAACGGCTGCAACAACTCGGACGATGTCACGAGGTCGTGTCTTGCCTTGTGAGGACCAGGCGAGGTGAACGCGGGGGTTGGCGGAGGCCAATCGGCCGTGAAATCGGCCAGGAAACCTCGAAACCGAAACCGGCACAGCTGGAACGACCGTCAGAAAATCGACGAGAGCTTCACAAGCGCGGAGTCTGGAAAAACGACTTGTGGAGGATGACGAACCCCCCAGGTGGTTTCCCATGTCACGTGCGGCTTCGAAATATCTGGCGCTGGACGCCAGTTTCTGCGACGCCCCTGTTTTCGGCAACGCGAACCACACGACGGTTCAGCGTCGGCGGCGAGTCTCCCGAAGCCCGACGCATTGTTGGGTGCACCATGCAGGCTGTCACCGCCATGAACGCGGTCGCCGCGATTGGACAAACGGCTAGGGTGTCTCGTCGTGTCCCCAACCTGTCTTCCCGGACTCCCGTCCGCGCGTTCCGCGCCGCCAGGTACGTCGCGCGCGCGCAACGCGAGCGCCCTTCCGTTCGCGTTACTTCTGGCGCCTTCCATACATCGTTAATATCTTCGGGTCCTGCCGCGGCAGTCACTGACCTGCCCCCCCCGTGTCGTTCAGTCATTGCAGCGCGCGCCAATCCACAACTCGCGACACGACGACGCGCGCGTCCAAACCCATGGTGGGCAACCCCGCCCCGGATTTCACCGCGCCCGCGGTGTTCGACCAGGAGTTCATGGACATTCCCCTTTCCGGCCTGAAAGGAAAGTACGTGGTTTTGTTTTTCTACCCCCTGGACTTTACGTTCGTGTGCCCCACGGAGATCACCGCGTTTTCGGATCGGTACGACGAGTTCTCCAGCATCAACACCGAAGTGCTGGGCGTCTCCGTTGATTCAAAGTTCAGTCACCTGGCCTGGATCCAAACCGAACGCAACGCGGGCGGTTTGGGCGACATAAACTACCCGCTCGTGAGCGACTTGAAGAAAGAAATCGCGCAATCGTACAACGTCTTGACGGACGAAGGCGTCGCGCTTCGCGGGTTGTTCATCATCGACCGCGAAGGCGTGGTGCAGCACAGCACGATTAACAACGAGGCGTTTGGTAGAAGCGTAGACGAAACCCTGAGAACCCTGCAGGCCATTCAATACGTCCAGGAGAACCCGGACGAGGTGTGCCCGGCGGGGTGGAAGCCGGGGGATACCACGATGAAGCCCGACCCGGACGGAAGCAAGGAGTACTTCGCGAGCATTTAGGGAACCGAGGAGTAAAGGAATTGAGGAGTTGATGATAAGGGATGGCGGCGTTTGACGCATACTCACGGGGGTATGGCGCACAGGTAGTAGGAAGTACAAGTTTGAAGCGAAACTAAAAACTTTCACGAAAAATCTTCTGAAAAAACACCTCTTCTAAGGCGACCCCGCTATTCTCCAGCTTTCGACTTCCTCTTGTTCGTCGTCCCCGATGAAAGGCTTGTCGATCATGTTAATCGTCCCTAGGCCACAGAAAGGACACTCCTCGCACAGTAGATCCTCCAGCTGCGTAACGGGGGATTTCGAACTTTGGTTTTTTGACCTTTTCGAAGCAGACGCGTGCGGCGGTATTTTCGAATCGCTCGCGGCGCTTTCCGCATCCTTGGCTTGTGCGTTTTTTTCAACCCGCGCGTACTCCTTACACCGCGCCCGCAGCGCTTTGGGAAGCGGCGCCCGTGTGATGGCCAAAAGGTCAAGCACTCGCGACCGCGTTGCCCTTGACATCATGGGCAGCGCTTGTTCCAAAAGACACGAGTTGTGAAACGCCATGCCGCACGGGAAGGCGTACATCGGCGATAGGGTATTAGCCTTTGATTTTTGGGAAAGCGTCGCCCCGACGTCTTTCCCCGCCGCCGCGAAGGACGCGTACGAAGTAGGCACCGCGTTCACGTGTTCCCCGCACACGCAGCAAGGCTCGTTCCACCTCATTTTAACCTCCTCATTGTCTTTTTCGAGGATTTCGTTCAGTAACGCTTCGTAACGGTTGGTTGATTGCGTTGTTTCGTCCCGGCACTCGCTCGCGCGGCTTGCGTGGCGCGCCAGCTCGGCGAGCGTCGCGTCCCGCACCTCGTCCACGGTTACCGTATCCGGAAGACACCTTAACACAAACTCCGTGGTGACGTCGCCTCCAGATTCGTTTACCAACCGAAACGTGCTTTCCGCGACCTTGGCTCGCGTTGTTTTGTCCGAAGCTGACAAAGCACCGCTCACCGCGTGTGACGTGGCCGCCGAGAGCGCCGCTGAGGCGACTCGCTCATCCGTTACGTTTTTGTTTTCAAAGGCGAGGGCTTGGAACGCGTTGGCTAAATTGCCGCGCGAATCGGCGTCGTGCTCGTCGTCTGAATTCGTCTCAAAAATCGTGCACTTAATTTCCGCGAGCATCTTCGCATCCAGCTCTGCATCTTCCCGTACCCGGACTTGCTCTGCCTGTTCCGCGCTTCGCACCAACTCCGAGTCGCGAAAAGATTCCGATTCAAAATCGACAAACGCGGCGCCGAAGCCAAAACAAACCGCGTTGGACGCCACGCGGCGCCACGCTTTTCTTTGCGCCGCCGCCGTTACGTACTCCACTTGTTGTAAAAGCGCGACCGCGGCTTTTCGCAACTTCACCGACTCATCATCATTATCACTATCAAGAGGTTCGCTCAAAATGCCAATCGCGATTTTTGAAACGAGCGAGACTAAGTGCTCGCCACCCAGCTTCGCGACCAATGTTCGCGAGCGTAAAAAGAAACTCGTCTCAATCGGGTCGGTTCGAAACGCGCGCGGAAGGACTTGCTCTATGTCCTCTGGTGAGACCTTGTTGTTTTGCCGCAAGGTACGAAGCACACCGGCCACGTCCCCAATCGTAAGCCTCAAATCCACGGACTCGCGAACCGCGCCGGCGGTTTCCAGAAAGTGCGCTAAATCGTCGAAAAGTCGGTACTCCTCCAAAAGGTTTCGCGTGGCCACTATATCTAAACTCGACCAATGCGCGGCGATGAACAAACGCAGGTCCTTCGTCGCATTCTGCGCCGCCACGGTGCCACTCTCCGCGCCGCACACGCGACTCACGTGCAAATCCACAAGCCACGCCGCGAGCTTTGTGACCGTCTCAGGCTCGCGCGTTGGGTCTGCGGCGTCCAGACGCGAACGGAGGTACAGCGCTAACGCGTCGTCTTGGCCTTTGTCCAGAAAACCAAGCGCGGTGGCCTCGAACGGCGCGGCGTCGCCGGCCGCGGCGTAGTGCGCAGCCGCGCTCATCGGGTCCCCCGCGCGAAGCGCATCCTCCGCGCGGCGGAGGTGCGTCGCGCCATCCACCTCCTCCTCCATCGCGCACGCTCGGACTGCGTCTCGAACCGAATTCTTGCACAGATTTTCTCGACGAAACGTTTCCAGTTTGTTCCTATCTCGAGAGTTTTGAACCTCCGCCCGCCACTGCGTTCTGCGCGACGCGACCGCGTTCGCCTCGACGATGTTTCGTCTCGCGCCATCGACGATGATGACGCTCGCTGCCGCCGCGCTCCTCGCGGCGACAGCGAGCGCGCAGCCCGGTGTACTCGTCTTCGCGGACGTGGAGCACCGTGGTGCGCTGCTGCGAACGCCCGGATCTGCGGCGTGTGCCGAGACGGAGGGGTCCGCGGAGTGCGCCCCGATGGAACCCTTTGCCGCCGCGGCCGCGGTCGCGGCGCTTCTTCGCGTCACTCCAGTCCAACCGGTGGACGCGCGCGCGTCGTCGCGGGTACGAACCTTTCCTTGTGGCCGGAACACGCCAGATCGACGCGCCACATGGACGATCAAGCGCGAGGCGTGCCCTTTTTTTTTCTTTTCTTTGTTCGAAAAGACGGAACTGTTTTTTTCCTCCCCGGGTTCTCCTTCTCACCGCCAAACCCCCAAACCACCAAACTCGCACAGGTACAATCCCTGCTCCACCGTGACCCGACGCGTCGTCCCGGTGTGGTGCTCGTGGCGCGTCTCACCTCCGCGTCGCCGGAAAAGGCGATGGAGGTCTTCCTCGGGGGCGACGACACAAACAGACTCGGTGGCGTCGCGCGGCAGGTATTGGACGTCCGGCACGTCGGCGCCTCACTCGACGCCCTGGCGTGCTCGCGTTGGGTGACGCACGTTCGCGTGAGGACTGAAGGCATTACCGACGCATCTGAAATAGGCGGCGCGGTCGCGAGCGCCGTTGCTGATGCGTTTGGTGACACGACAAAGAAGAGCGCGACGCTGGTGGAGCTCGATTTTGACGGGGAGGACGATTTGGATTTGGACAAAACGCGCGAAGCCTTACGCGACGCGCGCGATGCGCTGGGAGGACCCGGGGGGGGGGCTGTGGTTGTGTTGTTGGTGACGGGTGTCAGCGTGGAAGGAAAGAGGAGTGTACAAAGTGTTAAACGGCGACGGTTGAGTCAAGACGAAAACGACGCCGCGGCGAGTGCGTATTCGTACTCAAACGGCAACGCAACGCGCGTTCAAGAAAAGACGGATTCGTTTCGCGACAGCGTGACCATGGCGGCGGTGTTTGGCATTTTGCTCGTCACCGCGCTTTGTGGGATACTCGCCATGACCACCATGACGTTCCCATCCGACTCGCTGTTGTACCCGAGGGAGAAGAACGAATGAAGACGATAGCGAACAGGTTGAAACAATTTTGATATCAGATACTGTACCTTCTTGGTAGTTGTCATCGTGACTCGTTCAAGTCGCTCTCTCCGTCTCTCGACTGCACTTCCTTTCTCTACTTGTCAAAACCGAAGCAACCTTGAATTGTGAACGGTTCCTGCTTGATCTCGGGCTCGAGCTTGATTTCGGGCTCTTGTTTGATCTCGGGCTCTTGCTGGATCTGCAGTGAACTCGGCTTACCCTTGCGTGCCTTCTTACACGTCGCGCAGCTGTCTTCCGGCTTGCCTTAGGGCAGGGGTTGCACGCCGCGCAGGCCCTTTTCCGCTTGCCGTGAGGGCAGGGGTTACACGCCGCGCAGTCGCTTTTCCGCTTGTCGTGGGGGCAGGGGTTGCACTGCACGCAGCTGCCTTTCTGTTTCCCGTTGGGGCAGGGGCTGCACTCCGTGCACTTGCTTTTCCGCTTGCCGTGCGGACAGGAGTTGCAGTCGACGCAGTCGTTTTTCAGCTTCCCGTGCGGACAGGGGTTGCACTGCGCGCACCAGTACATCACCTTGCCGTGCGGGCAGGGGGTGCAGTCCACGCACCTGTTTTTCAGCTTGCCGTGCGGGCAGGGGTTGCAGTCCACGCACTGGTCTTTCCGGTTGACGTGAGGGCAAGGGTTGCACACCACGCAGCTGTCTTTCCGCTTGCCGTGCGGGCAGGGGTTGCAGTCCACGCACTGGTCTTTCCGCTTGCCGTAAGGGCAAGGGTTGCACGCCGCGCACTGGTCCTTCCGCTTGCCGTGCGAGCATCGTTTCATATCTCCCATCACCAGTGATCGTTCGCACGTCCGTGCGCGCTACGACTGCGGTCTTCCAACACCAAGAGAAGGAGTCATAGCTTTTCACTGCTTTTTCGTCGGTTCCGAGAAGGCACCGTCTCGCCCAAAAATCACTGTCTGCAAGCCAATTCTCGGACAATGTTCAGTAGACGCGGCGCGAGAGGAAGGCATCCTGTGACGATGCCTCCCTCGACGGCGCTGCAGCACGTGTCGCAGGTACTGACGTGCTTGGTGTATCAGCACGCGCACTTCGAGGAGAACGTCGCGCCTCCCAAGCTCGTGCCCGCGGTGCCTATTCCGGATGAAGTTTCAATTCGCGTTCGCCGGTTGTTCCCCGAGGAAGTAACAAGCGAATTGGCGCGTTTGCGACGCTGGTTACCGTCGTTCGCGGACGGCGAAAAGGGAACCTGGGGCGACGTCGCGGATTGCCTGGTCAACGCAATCGACGCCCTTCCCGTAGGCGCGGTGAGCGCGCGTACACGGTGCGAGTTGTTCGCCAACACGGTGTTGATCGATGCGGTGGCGTCTGCTGAAGATGGGGACGTGGGCAACTCCCGGTTGCGCGACGCGCGCGTGGAGAGTAGGCACGCGAAGCTTCTTCTTGACCAGAACTCGATGGCCACGGTGAAGACGTTAGTCGAGGCAGGGTACGTCATGCCGTGCGCAACGGCTTTGCTGCAGGTTTTAAACGACAACAACGGCACGGGCGGCGCCTGGGAAACGAACATGCAGTGGCTTTCGCAATCGGCGGCGTGGGCGTGGAGCGGGGACGGGTCGGTTAGCGCCGGCGCCAACGCCTGCGACGCCGCGGTTGTTGTTTTCCAGTTCGTGCTTGATGAAATGGTCACGCCCGCGACGCACGGCGCGCAAAGACGTCCACTGGCGCTAGCGCTGGCGACTATCATGAAGCAAATAGGCAAAGGAGGCGCCTGCGCAACGGATATTGGTAAGCTCCCGATCGCGGCGCTCACCGAGTTGGGCGAAAGGTGGAGCGAGAAAAAGAACGCCGCGGCGGAGAACTCGGCACTGCTGCAATCAGCCGCGGCGCTGAGGCGGCGCATAAGCGGCGGCGCGGAAACCGACCCGGACGTGGAGAAACTCGACGTCGCCGTGTACGACGCGTTGTGTTTTGGGCTCACCGCGGAGAAGGCTGAGTCAAAAGAAAGCGCGCTTGAGTGTTTGGTTGATTACTTGAGTTCGAGCCGGGCGCCGACACGGGAGCTGTTGCGTCGTGCGGCCTCGGTTGGGGGCAATAAAGGCCCGCCACAGCACACGTGGGTTTTGGTGCAACAAGTGCTCACGTCAGCCGCGAGGGCGGATCCGAAACTCGCGCTGGACGTCGCGTGCGAAATGCTGAAATCAACGGGCGCGCCGGCCGAACCCTACGCGGCGCGCGACCCGCACGCCAACACACCACACAAATCCATATTCGGTACCGCGAAGGCGGTGGGTACCGGGGTCAAGCCCGTCAATTCCGTACTGGGCGCGGGAACCGCCAAATCGCGAGTCGTCGCGCTTCGCTTTTTATCCTGGGTGCTCGGGACGGATGAGACGCGTGTGGAGAGGGACGAGTCGGACGACGATCACCACAAAAAACGGTCTGTCCAAAACGCGTCTGAGGAACAGGAACGTTTGAGGGCGGCGGAGGAGCTGCGGCGACGCGCGCCTTCCCTCGCCGCCGCGGTCGCCAACGCGCTTCGCCCGAAACCGCCGTCCGGCACATGGCTCGGCTCGGGGGCGTCAGCGCCGGTGACGTACCTGGCGACAACGCCGAGCCCGGACGCGCCCTACGGGGACGACGTCGCCGTGATGCTCACCGCGCTGCGGTGTTCGCCGCTGCTTCTGAACCCTGTGTTCTTTTTAGGCAAGGGAACCCACCGGGACTTGGTTGGCGAGGAACAAAACTTCCTCGCCGTGGCGTTGGCGTCTCAGTGCGGCGACGCCACTGTGGAAGCGGCGGCGCGACGCGCGATCAGGCGACACGTGCAACACGTCTCGCCCACCGTGCTTCGCCGGGCGGTGGTGATTTCGCTGAGGGCGGCAGAGTCCGCGATTGAAGGGTCCATCGACGCTGGGGAGTGGGTTTGTCGTTTACAGACGGCCGCGGTTTGCGTGGCGGAAGCGGCGGCTCGACCAACGGAGGATGTGTTTTTCGACGCAGCCGCGGTGGGACCTCGCGCCGCAACTGCGGTTTTGCTTGCGTCCGCGCATCCAAACCAATCCGTGCACTTCGCCGCCGCCTCGCTGCTTCTCGCGGCGGAGGACTTGGTGGACGTCGCGTCTTTATCCGGGGACGCCCTTGGTCACGGAAGGGATGCGTTGGAGGACGCTGAAACCTCGCTGGCGTCGAAACTGGGGGGCGGACTTTTGAAGTGGCTCTCGTCGCAAGCCAGCGTCGGGGCGGAAACGCGGGACCGGGCGGTTTCCATGTTCGGCGGGTGGAACGACGACGAGCGGGTCATTTCATGGCGAGGCGGGGAACTCAACGCTTCCAGCGACGCGGGCGTGCGGCGCGTGTTGGAGCGACTCGCCGCCGCCCGGGTCGTGGAGTACGTCCCGAAAACGGACGGCGCGGAACACGAGCTTTGGAAACGCCACGTCGCGTTTTACGTTGCCGCTGCGCGACCGGTCGACCACGTCCCAATTAAGGGTGGGTCGCTTCCTCTTCCGGGACAGGCTGGTACGAATGTTTCCAGCCAAAACGCTTCGCCCTCTTCCAACCAAAACACGTCTCCGGGCAACACCACGGCTCGCAAGATGTTGTTCCCCGAGGACAAGCCCGGGGTGACGGATTTGGGGTTCGCGGACGGAGGGGAACACGACACGGAGGGTTCGTTGAATTTAGAAAAGGAAGTCGGTTTGGACCACGGCGTTGGTGCGTTTGACTCCGCGGCCGCACAAAAAAGGGTGTGGACACGGTGCGCGGCGGCAGCGGAGGAGGGCGGGAAGGAGTCGTTCTCGCCGACCGCGGCGCGAAGCGCGCGACAGCGAGGCGAAGCGCTTTCCGACGCGTTAGTAGGCGCGGCGCCGCCTTGCATCGCGGCCGTGGTTTCCGTCGTCGCGGCGGATGTCGTCGCCGCGGCAGCGTCGACGCAAGCGGTTTTAGCGAACGAGCTGTTATCGGGCGGTTTCGTGGGCGCGAAAGCGGCTAAAACGCTATGGCCGGCGTTGGGCAGAGCGGCGTGCGGTTTGGGTTTGCTCACCCACGTGGCGTCCCGAATCGTGGAGCGCAGATCTATGGATGCCGCCGCGTTCGTAGACGACGCGGATACCCCCGAGTGCGCCGCGTTCGACGACGCCCTGCAACTCATCTGGGCCGCGTGCGACGCGTGGCTCCCCGCGTTGCCGGAGGTTGCGAAACAGGTACGGCCTTGGGGCTTTCCCAAATCCAGACACTGGTTACCGCCCCTCTTTGAGTGCACTACTGGTAACATTTACTGGCAACTGTACACTACATACATCACAAGCATACTGTTTGTCCATACAGTACACCCATCATACTCAAGACTCAAGACTGACACTTTTCGTTGACAATCGCAGGCGTACTCGAGCGATTACGGCGACGACGGCGTTCTCACCGATGACGACGGCGTTGCGGCGGCGTCAAGAGCCGCGGAGTCTGCTGCGGCGTTAGCCGCGCTTCGTTTAAGGGTCGCGCCGCCGCTAACCACCACTGCTTTGGACGCGGCGATGCGATCGTTGGTCAAATCTTTGCCGGAAATGAAAGGAGAGTGGCGGGCGTTCGCGAACGTGGTTTTGGAAGCGGTCAACGTGGTGGTCGTGGCGGCGGGCGCGCCGGTACCTATTGGTACGGAAACCGGAACGGAAACACACACGACCGCCGACGACGGGTTTGGGGATGGGCCGCCGTTAACACAGGCGGTGGCGGATAGCGCGCTCGCGCGTTTAGCGGAAGCGTCGAGGGTCGCGTCGCGGGACGTCGAGCAACGAACGACGCGTTCCGCGGCGCACAAAGCCGACGGCGAGTCACGGACGCAAACGCACAAGGAACTCCGTTCGCCGCTCGGGATTCTGGGTGGCGCCCTCCAAGCCGGCGCGCTGGTCACCGCGGCATTAGCAGAGTTGCTGGCGCGGACGCCGCGACGCGCGGCGGCGGCGGCGGCGGCGAGCGCGTTGCAAGCTGCGGGCACCGCGCGCGCGGCGGCGGCGGCGCGTCTTGACCGCGTTGAGCACAACACGTTCACCACGCCGATCGTATCCCCGACACGTTTGTTGGACCCTCTCGT
>Ga0115001_10004423_pt1 | contig 10324 bp, 8 predicted proteins | sample ArcticOcean_MG_C_12_FD_89869 | JGI IMG/M metagenome (GOLD analysis project Ga0115001, IMG submission 89869) | Marine microbial communities from western Arctic Ocean - ArcticOcean_MG_CB8_130 | ecosystem: Environmental > Aquatic > Marine > Oceanic | place: Arctic Ocean: Canada Basin | collected... | reverse complement strand
TTTATTTGATAGTATAGCGCATGCAATGACCACTATTGCAACTGGCGGTTTCTCAACACATAATGATTCTATTGGTTATTTTAATAATTCAAATATAGAAATAATTGCTACAATATTTATTATTCTAGGTAGTCTTCCTTTCATTGCTTATTTAAAATTTATTAAAGGAAATAAAAAAATTTTTTTTCAAGATATTCAGATAAAAGGGTTAGTATATCTTTTTCTATTATCCACTTTAATAATGTTTCTATATTTATTTTTTAATAATAATAATATTTTAATAGTTGAAAAAATTAGAATAGCTTCATTTAATGTTGTTTCTATTCTATCAGGCACGGGATATGTAACTAATGATTTTAGCTTATGGGGAAAATTTCCTTTAATTTTTTTTCTTTTTTTAATGTTTATTGGAGGTTGTGCGGGGTCAACTGCATGTGGAATAAAAATATTTAGATTTCAGTTGCTTTTCTTGTTTTTAAACAACCAAATAAAAAAAATTATTTACCCAAACAACATATTTATTTTAAAATATAATAATCAAAAAATTACCAATAGTTATATGAATTCAGTAATTATTTTTGTTTTTGCTTATTTATTTATGTTCGTTTTAATAGCTATGTTACTTTCTATAACAGGTCTTGATTTTTTATCTTCTATTTCTGGGGCAGCAACGTCAATATCTAATGTTGGGCCAGGACTTGGGGACATGATCGGGCCAAATGGAAACTTTAAATCCATTCCCGATATTTCTAAATGGATATTATCATTTGGCATGTTACTTGGTCGTTTAGAATTATTTGCGGTCTTAATATTGTTCTTCCCATCTTTTTGGAAAAATTAAACTAAATGAAAATAGAAAAAATTTTAAAACCTTACTTAGATCGTAGAATGTTAAGAATTTTACTATTTGGTATAATGAGTGGTTTTCCCTGGGTTCTAATAGGCAGCGCTTTAAGTCTTTGGTTAAAAGAAAATGACCTAAGCAGAACTACAATAGGTTGGGCTGGATTAATATTTGGAGTATATGCTATTAATTTTTTATGGGCCCCTTTAATAGATAGGCTGCACATACCATTTTTATCGAAAAAAATAGGTCACAGGAAGTCTTGGATAATTTTAATGCAAATAATTATATTTATCTCTTTATTAGTTTGGAGTTTTTTAGATCCAAGTAAAAATCTATGGTTAATAATTGCTGTTGGTCTAGGAATCGCAATATCCTCCGCGACACAAGATATAACTATAGATGCCTTGAGAATTGAACAAATAGGAGAAAATGAAAAAGATTTATTGTCTGCTGGAGCAGCTATCTCTGTAGTTGGTTGGTGGACTGGTTACAAAATTGGAGGTTTAATATCTCTAATTAGTGCTGATATACTTCAAAAAAATGGCGTTGAAAATTATTGGCAGATATCTTTTGTAATCCTTTCGGCTATTATTGCACTTTGTAGTGTAATCCTACTGTTTGTGCCAGAGAAAAACTCTGAAAATAAAATAAAGCTACAAAACTTAGCGGATCAAAAAATAATAGATAAAATTGGAACATCTAATAATTTCGTTAAAATTTTTGCTTGGTTTTACGGGACTGTGATCAATCCACTGATTAGTTTTTTTAAAAAAAATACTCTTAGCGTTGCGTTTGCAATACTTGGTTTTGTTTTTTTATTTAAAATTGGAGAAGCTTTTCTCGGGAGAATGTCTTTGGTATTTTATAAAGAAATTGGGTTTTCTAAAACTGATATAGCTTTATATTCAAAAGGTATTGGTTGGCTGACTACTGTAACATTTACTTTACTAGGTGGTTTGTTTGCAGTTCGAATGGGCTTAATTAAAGCGATGTTTCTATCTGGTATTTTGATGGCTTTAACAAATCTTATGTTTTCAGTTTTAGCTTGGTATGGCAATTCTGAAATTTTATTTGCTTTCACTGTACTAATAGATGATTTAGCTGCTGCTTTTGCTACTGTTGCATTTGTAGGTTTTATTTCTGCTTTGGTAGATAGAACTTACACAGCAACACAGTATGCTTTACTTGCTTCTATAGGTACAGCTGGAAGAACTCTTTTTTCTTCATCCTCAGGTATGGTAGTCGACTGGCTAAATGGAGATTGGATAATATTTTTTATTATTACAGCATTAATGGTAATTCCATCATTAGTCTGTTTATTCTTAATTAGGAAAAAACTTAATTTAAATGAATAATATTTTCACAAATAACTATTCTGTGGTCAACCTTTACAAAAAGAGTTCTTTAAAGACAAAAATAATCACTCAAATGATTTATGGAGAAAGCTTTAAGATAATTAATAAATCTTCTAAATGGATAAAAATAAAAATTAAAAATGACGGCTACATAGGGTATGTAAAAAATAAAAAATTTTCTTCTTATTTAAAGCCAACACATAAAGTTTGTATTTTGTCTGCAAATATCTATAGAAATTCTAATTTTAAAAATAAGATTGGAAAACTGTCATATGCCTCTAAAATAAAAGTGGAAAAAGTAAACTCAAAATTTGCTAAATTTCAAAATAAATGGATTCAAATAAAAAATATTAAAACTATTAATTATAAAAATAAAAATATTTTTAAAGATATTAAAATATTTAAAAATGTAAAATATAAATGGGGTGGAAAAACTTTTAATGGTATTGATTGCTCTGCCTTGATTCAGGTTTGTTTAAATTTTAATAATAGATTTTGTCCAAGAGATACTAATCAGCAAATTAATTTTTTTAAAAAAAAAACTAATTTAATCCATGTTAAAAAAAATGATATTATTTACTGGAAAGGCCATGTGGCATTGGCGTTATCTACTAATAAACTTATTCATGCTTACGGTCCTAGAAAGAAAACACTCATTATGGATATTAAAAAAACAATAGATTTAATAAAAAGAACTGCAAATTTAAGTGTTATTTCTATAAAAAGAATTTAATTAGGACAAGGTGGTTTCAGTCTCCCTCCACCACCTTAATATTAATATTACTTGATTCGTTTAAATAAACTTAACTCGTTATAAGTGAATCTGTATAAGTTTGCTGGAGAGAAAAAAATTTGGGTCCTTGATACTACTGCTCATATACATGTTTTCCAAACTTTTGCTCTGATCCTTACGATATGCTGAACTGTTTCGTTTGTTGGATTCGTTAGGTTAGTGAAATTATTAAAATTAATAAGTTCCTAACTCGGCTCTAACTTCAATAGTCTTATCCTTTATTCTTATCGATCAATCCTTAATGTGCTGAAATTCTCTTTAAAAAAAAAAAGATTTTCTAATAAAATCAACTTTTATGCTTGCTAAACATTAAGTTTTGTTGGTTTAGAAAAAAAAATAATATAAATAGAACTACCTTTAATTTTCCGGAAAATGTAAGTTTTTTGCAAAAAAATGTACTTGTAGATAAATTTAAGAACATATGAAAAAAAATAAAATTCGAGTAATTGCCAGACTGGATATGAAAGGTCAGAATGTAATTAAAAGTATACAGTTCGAATGTTTAAGAACAATAGGCTCACCAAGTGAAATAGCTGAAAAGTATTATAAAAATGGTATTGATGAGATAATTTACTTAGACACCGTCGCTAATTTGTACGATAGAAGTAAGCTTACAAAAATAGTCAGCAAGGCTTCAAAAAATATACATATACCATTGATAGCCGGAGGAGGACTAAGGAATCTCGATGATATAAAAGATGTATTAAACGCGGGTGCAGATAAAGTTTTTATTAATACTGCTGCTATTAAAAACCCAAAATTTATCGAGCAAGCTGCCAATATTTATGGATCACAGTGCATCGTAGTTTCTATTGAGGCTAAAAAAATAGGCGATAAGCAATGGGAAGCTTATGTAGATAATGGTAGAGAACCAACAAGTGTTAATGTTATTGATTGGGTAAAAGAAGTTAAAAACTTAGGAGCAGGCGAAATTTTTTTAACATCAGTTGACAGAGACGGAACAAGATCGGGACTTGAGGAAGAATTAATAGACGAGGTGAGTAAAACCTCAAATTTACCCTTGGTAGTTTCTGGAGGGTTTGGCAGCTTAGATCAAATTAAAAACTTATCTAAAAACTCAAGAATTGATGGAATTGCAGTAGGTAGTGTATTGCATTACAATGTTTTGAGTATTGACAACATCAAGGATGAATTTAGAAAAAATAATTATTTGATACGAGAAACAGAGATTTACCATTCAATTAATGAAAAAAAAGTTGATACCATTGAAGAGCTAAAAAAAGATTACAATTATTTTTCAATTAGACAATTAAAAGACTCTAGGATGCAGGTTAAACATATTAACGAAATTAAAAATAAAAATTTTAATATAAATAAAGCTAAAAATTATAATGTTGGGATAATTAACTTTGGAATTAACAACTTACAAAGTATTGAAAATTCTTTAAGCAAATTAAATTATTCATCTTCATGGATTGATAAGCCTGAAGAAGTTTTAAAAGCTGATAAATTAATATTACCGGGTATTGGTTCTTTTGGTGTTGCGATGAACAATTTAAAAAAATTAAATCTAATCGAGCCAATATTAAAAAAAATAAAAAATGAGACACCATTTTTAGGAATCTGTTTGGGAATGCAACTACTTTTTTCAAGAAGTTTTGAGCACGGTGAGCATGAAGGACTAAAAGTTTTAGAAGGTGATATAGAGCCTTTTGAGAATCAAAATAATTTTAAAATACCCCATATCGGATGGACATTACTTGAGGAATCAACAAAAAAAAGTATTTTATTAAATGGAATGAATAATAAAAAAAATTTTTTTTATTTTATTCATTCTTTCAAAGCCAATATAAAGAAAAAAGATGAATACATTGTTCATTCAACAAACTACGGAAACGTTAAATTTTGTTCCGCAATAGAATACAAAAATATTTTTGCAACTCAGTTTCATCCAGAAAAAAGTGGACAAGTTGGTTTAAAGCTGTTAAATAATTTTCTCAAAATATGATGCAAGAAGACAAATACAATTTTAGTAAATTAATTATTGATCAAGATAAATATCAATCCTATACCAAAAAAAAAAATTTTATTTTAGACAAGCAACTAGAAAAGCTACCAAAAAAAATTGTTTTTTGTAAACTCTGTGTTGGCTCTAATCAACGTCCTAGAACAGAATTTGATAAAGATGGAGTTTGTAAAGCCTGTAGGTATGCCAAAGATCTAAAGTTTGCTGAAAATGGAATTGACTGGAATAAAAGAGAAAATGAATTAAAAAAATTACTAGACAAGCATAGGTCTAAGGATGGTAGTTGGGATTGCTTAGTCCCAAGCAGCCACGGTAAAGACAGTGCTATAGTTGCTCATCAACTAAAGTATAAATACGGAATGCATCCGTTGACTATAACTTGGGCTCCTTTTATCTACACGTCTATTGGTTTTAAAAATTATATGGATATGACACACAAAGGTTTTGACGGCATGGTTGCTTGGCCCAATGGAATTACGCACAGAAAATTATCTAGAGTTGGGTTTGAGTTAAAAGGAGATTCATTTGAAGCTTTTGTCTACGGGCAAAAAGCTTATCCTTTTCAGATTGCAGTAAAATTTAAAATTCCGTTAATTTTTTATGGTGAGAACGGTGAAGTAGAATATGGTGGGAGTTTCAAAAATGTAGACAAACCGTATGAGTCCCCAGCGGATTGGGAAGAAGAGTATTATAAAGGAGCTGGATTTGATACCGTTTTAGAAGAGGGAAACAAAATGGGTATAATCAGCGACGAAGAACTATCAGATGGTTGTTTTGATTTTTACAGAGCTCCACCTTTAGAGAATATTAAAAAAGTTGGAGTACAAATGCACTGGTGGTCATACTATAAAAGATGGATGCCCCAAGAAAATTTTTATTATGCATCAGAAAATACTGGTTTCAACCCAAACTATAAAAGGACAGATTCAACTTATACTAAGTTTACAAGTATAGACGACAGATTAGATGCATATCATTGGTATTTAGCTTATATAAAGTTTGGTTATGGAAGAGCCACGAGAGATGCATGCTCAGATATCAGATGTGGACACATTACACGAGAAGAAGGTGTTGCACTAACACATAAATACGACTCCGAGTTTCCAGCCACCCATTTTAAAGATTTTTTAAATTATTTAGATATAGATGAGTCTTATTTTCATAAAATAATAGATAGGTATAGATTACCGCATATGTGGGGAAAAATTGAAGATAAATGGAAAAGAAAATGCGTTGTTTCTAATTCAAGTCTATTAGGTGAAATACCCAAGAATGAATAGTAACAAAAAATTTACTAAATGTGTATTGTGCAAAGGAAAAGCAGAGCACTTAATAACAAAAGTTAAACAGCCAACAAAAATATTTCCAACTAAAAAATATAAATATCTTTTTCAGTAAAATTTGAAGGAAACTTTTGAAAAAAATTTTGTGTATAATTCCTGCAAGGCAAAATTCTAAGAGATTGATTGGAAAAAATAATAAGATATTTTTTAACAAACCATTAGTTTTTTGGACTTTAAGATTTGCATCAAAACTAGATTATATAGCTAAAATAATATTTACTAGCGACTCAAAAAAAATACTTGATATTGCAAAACCTTTTAAAAATATATCTAGACAACTTAGATTAAAAAAATTAGCAAAAGATAACACGCTAATGAAGGATGTAGTATCTTATGTTTTAGAAAAAGATGGACGTAAATATGACGGTTTACTTATACTCCAACCAACCACGCCATTTAGAAATTTAGAAAAATTTAATTTATATTTATCAAAATTTAATAATAATAACTACTACAGCGTAACCACTAAACAAAAAAGTAATCACAAATGTTATATTAAAGACAAAAAATTATTTTTTAATAAAAAAGGAAGAATTTGCTATCAAACGGGTTCTTTAATTCTAGTATCTTGTAAAAATTTTTTAAAAAAAAACTCTCTTCATATCAATAACTCAATTCCAGTAATTTCTAATAACAAATATGAAAATTTTGATATAGATAAGCTTACAGATTTCAATGCTTCATTTAACTCTTTCAGAAAAAAAAGAAGATTTAATGACTATTTTTTAAACAGGAATGTTTAAGATCCAGATCGTATAATAAACAACTAAAATATTAATTTCTTGAAAACAAACATGATTACTAATCTAAAAAGAAGTATTAAAAAAAAATAATAATAAATATGAAACTAGCTTTGCTTTCAGATATACATGGAAATTTACCCTCTTTAGAAATAGCAATAACTCAAATTAAAATTAAAAATTTAATTTTTAAAAATCCACGATTTAATATAAAAGGAACTAAATTTTTTAAAAACGTAAACTTAAAACAACCTAGGTTAGAAAATATTTTAAATGAAATTTAAGACAAAAATTATCGCTGAGGTTGGAATAAATCATAATAAATCTATGTATTTAGCTAAAAAATTAATCAAAAAAGCTAAAGATGCTGGGGCTGATTATGTTAAATTTCAAATTTTTAACCCAAGTGAAGTCTTATCTATACATGCCAAAAAATCAAGTTATCAAAAAGTAAATTCAAGGGATAATGAAAGTCAACTAAGTATGATTAAAAAGTTTGAGCTTAAGAATAAAGATTTTTTAATCTTAAAAAAAGAATGTAAAAAAAGTGATATAAAATTTCTTTGTTCACCATTTGATGTACAAAGTGCATTTTTTTTAAAAAAAATTGGTGAAAAAATAATTAAAATCCCTTCGGGTGAAATCACTAACCTCCTTCTATTAAAAGAGGTTGGTAAATTTAAAATTAAAATAATATTATCAACTGGAATGAGCAACTTAAAAGAAATCGATCAAGCAATAAATGTTTTAATTAAAAATGGAACAAAAAAGAAAGATATCTCTATACTACACTGTGTAACTTCTTATCCCACGCCTATGAAATTTGTAAATCTTAAGGTATTAACTGTAATGAAAAAAAAATATAATTTGGAAGTAGGGTTTTCAGATCATACAAAAGGAATCGAAGCATCTGTAGCTGCGGTTGCCTTAGGAGCTAAAATTATCGAAAAACATATAACTTTAGATAAAAATGCTTCAGGTCCAGATCACAAAAGCAGTCTAAATCCTGAAGAATTTAAAGAAATGGTAAAAAGCATACGCAATATTGAATTAGCGTTGGGCACAGAAGAAAAAAAATTACAATTTTGTGAAAAAGAAAATTTAATGGTTGCAAGAAAGTCTATTGTAGCAAAAAGAAAAATAAAAAAAGGTGAAATATTTTCTCAGAAAAACTTAACAACTAAAAGGCCAGGAAATGGTATTAATCCCATGAAATGGTATAAAGTTATAGGTAAGAGAGCAAGTAAAAACTATAAAGAAGATGACCTTATCAAATAAACTAAAAAAAAAAATTTCTATAGTTTCTACTTCAAGAGCTGAACTTTGTATAATTCGGAACCTAGTTATAAGATTACAAAAAGTTAAAAAATTTAACACAGATTTAATTTTAACAGACCCACATTTGATTTATAATAAAAACAAAAAAAATAAAAATGAAGTTGATGAATATAAAATTAAAAATTTTCAATTTCTCAAAATATCGAGTTTAACTAAAAATCCACTTGAAATATCAGATAGATCTAGCGATCTTTTGAATAAAATTTCTAGAGTATTTATTAAAAAAAAATATAATTTACTTATAATTCTCGGCGATAGATACGAAACACTGATCATTTCTTATTGCGCAGCCATATACAGAATTCCAATATTTCATTTAATAGGAGGAGACGAAACACTGGGTTCATATGATAATTTATTCAGGCATGCTATTTCAAAATTTGCAAATTTTCATTTTGTCACTAATTATTTATCAAAAAATAAACTATTGAAAATGGATATAGATAAAAAAAAAATTTTTAACTATGGGAGTCTTGCAGCTGAAAATATTAAATTTCATAAATTTATTTCAAAAAAGGAAATAGAAAAAGACTTGAAGATAAGTTTAAGAAAAAAAAATTTTATTGTTACTTTTCATCCTGAAACTAACTTAGGTAATAATTTAAACAAAATAAAAATTTTACTAGACTCTTTAGCAAATTTTGAAAATTATTTATTTATTTTTACAGGTTCTAATAATGATGAAGATGGAAAGATAATAAATAATACAATTCAGAATTTTGCAAAAAGAAAAAAAAATATTATTTTTATTAAATCTCTTGGTCAAAAAAATTATTTTAATTTACTTAAACACGTAGATGGAGTAATCGGTAATTCTTCAAGTGCCATTTATGAAGCACCAAGCTTTAAGGTCGGTATTATTAATATTGGGACAAGGCAAAAAGGTAGATTAAAGGCTAGCAATATAATTGACGTTGGTTTTTCTAAAAAAGAAATTATCCTTGCGGTAAAAAAAATAATAACTAATAAATTTATACTTTCTAAATGTCTTTCTAAAAATCCGTATGAGATTACAGGCACACATAGTCGACTTACAAAAAAAATTACCAAGTTTTTAAATTAAACTAATGTTAAAATAATATAAATAAAAAATGAGTAATAAAACTTTTAAAATATCTGATGGCCCATCGCTATCAGTAACTAATAAGCACTGGAAGAAGGCTGTTCTTATAAAAAATAAAAGTTTAGATGACGTTGTGAAAAATTTAAATTCTACTGGACTTAAAATAGCACTAATAGTTGATTTGAAAGGTAAATTTGTTGGGACAATTACAGATGGTGATATTAGAAGGGGTTTACTAAAAGGTTTTAACCTTAAAGATAAAATTTATTCAATTATAAATTATAAGCCAATTTTTGTGGCTTCTCTAAATGATAAAAAAGCTGCTTTAGCTTTAATGAAAGATAACTATATTGAACACATTCCAGTAATAAATTCTACCGGTAAGATAACTGGATTGTTTATTTTAAGTGGCTTTGTTGCTTCTACAAAAAGAAATAAAAGTAATATAAAAGTCGTAATTATGTCAGGTGGCTATGGTAAAAGACTATTGCCACTTACCAAAAACAAACCAAAGCCATTAATTGAAATTCAAGGAAAACCAATGTTAGAACAACTAATATTAAGAATTAAAAAGTTTGGTTTTTATGAATTTATACTTTCAATTAATTATTTAGGTGAAATGATCCAGAAATATTTCAAGAGTGGTAAAATATTAGATGTTAATATTAGCTACATTAAAGAGAACAAACCATTGGGAACTGCAGGATCGCTCCACAAGTTAAAAAACATTAAAAATCAGGATATTCTTGTAACTAATTGCGATGTTTTCAGCGATATTGATTACACAAGCGTGGTAGAATACCACAAATCTAATTTTGCAGATGCTACAATGGTAGTCAGGCATTATGAGATACCGAA
>Ga0115001_10004420_pt1 | contig 10328 bp, 8 predicted proteins | sample ArcticOcean_MG_C_12_FD_89869 | JGI IMG/M metagenome (GOLD analysis project Ga0115001, IMG submission 89869) | Marine microbial communities from western Arctic Ocean - ArcticOcean_MG_CB8_130 | ecosystem: Environmental > Aquatic > Marine > Oceanic | place: Arctic Ocean: Canada Basin | collected... | reverse complement strand
TTACAGGCTTACGATTTTTATAAATTAAATGAAAAATATAATTGTGATTTACAAATTGGTGGCTCAGATCAATGGGGTAATATTGTTAATGGAGTAGAATTAATTAGAAAGATGAGTCAAAAAGAATCTTTTGGACTAACAACTCCTTTGATAACAATAGCATCTGGAGCAAAAATGGGAAAAACGGTGAGTGGTGCCATATGGTTAAATGAAGAATTGCTATCTCCATATAATTATTGGCAGTTTTGGAGAAACACTAATGATGACGACGTTCAAAGATTCTTAAAATATTTTACTGAAATTAGTAGTGAAGAATTAGTAAAAATTACAAATGAAGAAAAAAATATTAATAATTTAAAAATTTTACTAGCAAATGAAGCTACCAAAATTTTACATGGTAAAAAAAATGCATATGATTCAGAAAAAACTGCCACTGAAACATTTAGAGGTAAAGGGATAGGCAAGAATTTACCAGAAACTTTAATTACAAAATCTCAACTAAAAAATGGAATCAGTGTAATTGAATTGATGCATAGTAATAATATTATGAATTCTAAAAGTGAAATTAGAAGAGCAATTAATGAAAAAGGTATAAAAATTAACGATACACTTGTTGAGAATGAAAAAAAATTAATTGAACTTAAAGACTTTGAGAAGAATGATTGTGTTAAAGTTTCACATGGAAAAAAAAAACATTTTATAATTAAACTAAAGTAATTTATTTTTTTTTTGCTTTTTCTAAAGCTCTTGTAATAAACCTGGGTGTAATAGTTTTTACTGGATTAATAGAAGTTTTAACTCGACCGGGCAAACCTTTTATCTTAAAGCTTACCCCAAAAACTCCTTCACCGATTTTATCTCCGACGAGAATATTGCCAATAACTGGAATTTTTGAAACCAAACTATTCAACGTTTTAGCTGGAACTAATGTCCCGCTTAAACTTATTAAACCTGTTTTTTTTTCTATATAGCCATCCATCTGAAGTGAAACGCTTGTTCCTAAAGCTAATATTTCTTCTACTGTAGTAACGTTAGAATCATCTTTTAAGTTAATTTCTAAAAAATCAAAACTAATGCCTTTTCCAGATAAAATATCAGCAACACCACTGAGGTCTGCTAGAGTTAACAGAGTTGCGAAAGCAGGAGCTTTAATTATTTTAAAATCTTCAATTGTAAGTTTTGAAACAGAATTGTTTTTATCAATTATAGATCGATATAATAATTTTCCACCATTTATGCCTTCAAAAAATTTATACTCACTGAGTAATGCCTCTGGGGAATCTGAATAAACCTCTAGTATTTTTTTATTATTTAAATCTTTTTTTAAAGATATGTCTAAATATTGGTCTTCGGAGAATTCACTTTTTGCTGACATCTTATTGAATTTACCTTTCTCAATAAGACCAATTAAATTAAAATTTTTTAAAGGAATTTGTGAACTAGTGATCAAATTTTCTATTTTAATTTCCACTTCTTTGGTAAAGTTTTTTAATAAATTTGATTTGTTGTCTGCTGACAAGAGCTTCAATAAATTTGATGAATCATATATTTTTCCAAAAATAGATATTTTTTTTCCAAAAATAATTTTTAAATTGTTATTTTCTTTATTATTTTTGAGTGTTAAGAGATTAAGACTAACTAGCTTAACAACTTCGTTCTTATTGTTTAGCAGCAACTCTTTAACAGAGATAGCATTCTTTCCCTCGCTAAAATCTATCGATTTAAAAAAAACTTTATTATTTTTAATACTAAATTTAGTTTTGAGATTATTATTTTTATTTAAGTCTGTTTTAAAATTAATTAAATCAAAGAAAATTTTTTCAGTTAGGTCTAAATCAATATCAAAATTTTGATTTTTTTTCTTTAAATTGTTTCTAATTTTAAATTTTTTATAATCTGAATTATTTGTGCTGTATAGTCCGTCTAGCAAAAGTAAATTTTTGTTTTTTTTATTTAATCTTATTTCAAGTTTAATTTTTTTAAATAGAACTTTTTTTATTTCCTTTTTAAGAAATTGATTTTTAATCACATTATTTAAAATTAACTGGGATTGTGAAATTATACCTGTAGATTTATAATTATAATCGACAATTTTATAGTTATTGTTTATTTTTAAATTAAATTCATGAAGCAGTGAGCCTTTCACTTGAATCTTATTTTCTTTAAAGAATTTTACTTTTGTGAATTGTTTGTTTAGTTGGGTTTCTTTTAGATTGTAACTCGTATTAATTTTACCTTTGATCTCAAGATTTTTTCTTCGATCAACATCTATTGATCCTTTTGTTACTTCAATGCCATTATAGGTGGCATTTATCGAATTAATCAGGGCTAAATTATTATCTAATATAAAATTGAAACTTATATCTTTTATTGTGAAGTAATTTTTAATTTTAATGTTAACCTTCTTAATTACACCGTTTACTTTGTAGCTAATGATGTTCCAGTCTTCATCCATATTTAAATCGAATGATACTTTTTCAACTTCACCTTTCTTTAGATTGTTAAGTAAGTAAGCCTTAAAATTTGATGGCTTAATCCGGATTGCAATTTTTTGTATGTTTTCGATTTTAAATTTTTCTAATTTGAAAGTTATTTGATTTACTTCAATTTTAGAACTTAAAATCTTACTTATTTTTGAATAAATTTTAATTTCAGTAACAGGGATCTTTATATTTTGATATTGAATTTTTGGTTTTTTTGTTGAAAAAAATAGTTGAAATTTTTTAATGTCTAGTTTAATTTTAATTTTTTCTAACTGTAGCTCAATTTTGGGATCTTTTTGCTTAACCTCTTTAATAATCCGACTATTAAATTTTGATGTTTGATGTCCAACTACTGATAGATATATAGCACCTAAAGTTAATAAAAATACAATTATTAAAATTATTAAAAAAAAAAATTTTTTCATTATGGTCTGAACAAATTTCCTTCAATAAATTGATCTAAATTACCGTTTAATACGTCATCAGGATTCGTACTTTCTATTTTAGATTTTAAATCCTTCACTAATCTATACGGTTGTAAAACATATGAGCGTATTTGATGGCCCCAACCAATATCAGTTTTTGAACTAACATTTTTTTGCTCTTGCTCTTCTCTTTTTTGTATTTCATGTTCATATAATCTTGCTTTTAGCATCTTGTAACATGTCTCTTTATTCTTGTGCTGAGATCTCTGATTTTGACACTGTACAACAATTTTTGTTGGTATGTGTGTTATCCTCACAGCACTATCTGTAACATTGACATGTTGCCCACCTGCTCCGCTTGATCTATAGGTATCAATTCTCAAATCTTTTTCATCTATTTTAATATCAATTTCATCCTCAATAGATGGGTAAACCCATATACTTGCAAAACTTGTGTGTCTTCTTGCTCCACTGTCAAAAGGTGATATTCGAACTAGTCTGTGAACACCAGATTCATTTTTCATTAACCCGTATAGATGTTCACCTGTTACCTTGACTATCGATGATTTGATACCCGCTTCATCGCCTTTATGTTCGCTAATAATTTCGAATTTAAATGATCTCTTTTCAAACCACTTTAAATACATTCTTCTTAACATTTCAGCCCAGTCTTGACTTTCTGTTCCGCCTGCTCCTGCGTGAATTTCTAAATAAATATCTAAAGTATCATTCTCTCCAGAAAGGAAACAGCTAATTTCATTTTTTTTTATTTCTTTTTTTATATCTTCAATCTTTATTAAACAATCTGAGATAATCTCATCATTAGACTCTTCTTTAGCTAAATTATAAATATCTTTAAGATTTTCTAAATCTTTTTCTGATATATGAAACATTTCAACTACAATATCTAAATGCTTTTTTTCTTTAACAATTTTTTTTACTTTATTGCTATCTTTCCAAAAGTATTCACTTGCGATTATTGAGTTTAAATTTTCTAATTTAGATTGAATCTGATTAGCTTCAAAGATACCCCCTGATATTTTTTAATGCTTTTTCAGCTAGATTTATTTGGATATCTAATATTTCCATTAGTAAAATTGTCTAAACTTAATTAGGCTATCATAGTTAGTGTTTTTACCTAGATTATTATTTTTCATTTTGTTAATATCACTTAGTTTAAATGCCTCTACTATAGAGTCAGAGTTACTAAAATTTTCTTTTTTTCCGGTATTATAGTTTATAGCAGCAAAAAATATTTCTTCTGGTATAAAGAATGGTTTAAAATCATCTTTATACAAAGCTTCTTTAATAAAATTTTTAAATATAGGTAAAGCTGCTTTAGCTCCAGTTTCATATCTTCCGAGGGTTTTAGGAACATCAAACCCAATATAGACGCCTATTACAAGATTAGATGTGGAGCCTATAAACCAAGCATCGTAATTATCATTTGTTGTTCCTGTTTTTCCAGCAAGCGGTACTTTTAAATCTCTAAGTCTTTTTCCTGTTCCTCTTTGAATAGTTCCTTCAAGCATTGATAAAATCTGATAAGCTGTTTCTTTGCTTATGACTTGTTGAAGATTGTCTTTAATAGATGGAATTATGATTTTAGATTCTGAAAACCTGTCACAACCAACACAAACTCGATTATCTGAATTAAAAATAGTTTTTCCTCTTCTGTCTTGAATTCTTTCAATTAGAACCGGATTTATTTTTTTCCCTCCATTAATAAAAGTTGCGTAAGCATTAGTTATTTTGAATAGCGTTGTTTCGGCAGAGCCTAGGGAAACAGATAGAAGCTCCGGTATATCATTATAAATATCTAATTCTTGTGATAATTCTAAAATTTTTTTCAACCCTGTTTCTTGAGCTATTCTAACGGTCATTAAATTTCTTGAATATTCGACTCCTTTTCTTAACGTAGTTGGTCCATAAAATTCTTTTCCATAATTTTCTGGTTTCCAATCTTTTAATCCAACCCCTTGTTCTGCTATAAATGGTGCGTCTAGAACTATAGAATTTGGAGAAAAATTATTTTCTAAAGCAGTAGCGTAAACAAATGGTTTAAAAGCAGACCCTGGTTGTCTTTTGGCTTGTGTAACTCTATTAAACTCACTTGACTCAAAACTAAATCCTCCAACTAAAGCTTTTACTTTGCCGTTGTGTGGATCTATTGCAACGATAGCTCCATTGACTTTTGGATATTGTTTGAGTTCCCAAATTTTTTTTGAATTCTTACTTACAAAAATAATATCATTAATATTAAATGAGTCATAAATTGTTTTTTTTATTGCCCACTTTAGATTGACGCTTTGAATTATCCCCAGTTCATCTTCATTTAGGATCTTAAATATAATTTCCGATTCTTTTACATTAATTATTTTCGCAAATTTCCAACCTAGACTTGTATCAATTTTTTTTTCTTTTAATTTTTTTTTCCAGTTAGCTACAAGCTTTGTGTTTAATATTGGACCTCTCCAACCATGTCTCTTGTCGTAAGACTCTATGCCCGATCTTAAGGCACTTAAAGCATGAAGTTGGTATTCTACATCTAAGGCTGATTTGATAGACAGGCCTTCAGCATACAATTTATCAAAACCATAGCTGTCTTTAATAACTCTTCTAATTTCTTCAGTGTAATAATTGGCCTCTTTAAGCAGCTTAATTTTTCTTTTTTTTAAATTAATTTCTTTTTTTATATATTTTTGTAATTCATTTTTGTTAATAAAATTATTCTCATTTAAATTTTGTAAAACTAAATTTCTTCTTAGTTTTGCTAAGTCGTAATATCTAAAAGGATTATATTTACTTGGTGCTTTTGGCAATGATGCTAACAACGCTGCTTCTGAATAATTTAGATCTTTAACAGATTTATCGAAATATTCTAGGCTGGCTGCTGCTATGCCGTATGTGCCCTCTCCAAGATAAATCTGATTTAAATATAGCTCTAATATTTTTTCTTTTGTGTAAGCTTTTTCAATTCTAAATGCTAGAATTGCTTCTTTTATTTTTCTTTTTAAAGACACTTCATTTGTTAACAAAAAATTTTTGGCTACCTGCTGCGTAATAGTAGATGCTCCTTCTAATCTTTTGTTGTTGATCATATTTTTAAAATTATTAAATACGGCTCTAATTATTCCTTTTGGATCAATACCCGTGTGATTAAAAAAATTCTTATCTTCTGCTGATAAAAAAGAATTGATTACTGTTGCAGGTATTGAGTCATAAGGTATGAATAGTCTCTTTTCGATTGCATATTCCGCAATTAAAGTACCATTGTTTGCGTAAACTCTACTAGAAACTGGCGGTTCGTAGCTTTCTAGTTTTTTATAATCAGGGAGACCTGAAGAAAAATACCATAAAGCTGAAAACGCTATAAAGAATAAAGATAAAATAACAGTAATAACTGCTTTAATTAAAATGTTAAAATGACCGAGCATGAATATAATGAACTAAAGCTTTAATTTTGGCTATCTTATGGCATGTTATATTGTTCATATTTAATGAAAATTGTTTAAAAATTTTGTATAGTAATATCATGAAAATTTTCAAACAAAATTCATTAAATTTAATCACTAAAGGAATTCACTTAAAATGGAAAAAAATTTATATATTGATGCGTCGCATCCAGACGAAACTAGAGTTGTTCTTAAATCTGATAATGGGATTGAAGAATACGAATACGAAGATAAGAACAAAATAAATTTTAAAAATAATATTTACCTTGGTACAGTAAGTAGAGTAGAGCCTTCACTGCAAGCTGCTTTTATTAGCTTCGGTAGAATAAAGCATGGTTTTCTAGCTTTTAACGATATTCAGTCAGACTATTATCAAATTCCCACTGATGATAAAGAAAAATTGCAAGAAGTAGAAGAAAAAATAAGAGAAGATTTAAAAAATAAAAATTTAAATGAGTTAAATAATGAACTTAAATCAGAAAATGAAATAACACATAGTGAAGATGAGAGTGAAATCTTAGATAAAAAAGATAGTAACTTACAAACAAAAGACAGAAATATTTCACAACCTGAGGAAAAGAAACAGGACACAAATGCAAGAGAGAAATTAAAAAATTCTTACGGAATTAAACGATATAAAATTCAAGAAGTAATAAAGCCTGGACAGGTTATTTTGATTCAAGTTATTAAAGAAGAAAGAGGAAATAAAGGAGCAGCACTTACTACGTTTATATCCCTAGCAGGTAAATATATGGTGCTAATGCCTAACACTGCTAAAGGCGGTGGAATTTCTAGAAAAATTTTTGCATCTGCAGATAGAACAAAAATAAGAAAAATTTTAAATGAAATTGACATTCCAAAAAGTATGGGCGTAATTGTAAGAACCGCAGGAGCAAACAAAACAAAAAATGAAATAGAAAAAGATTTTGAAAATACCATTAAAACCTGGGAACAAATTAGAAATAAAGCACTAGACTCTAATGCTCCTTCGTTAATTTATGAAGAAGGTGACATAATCAAAAGAGCTTTAAGAGATATATATGATAACGATACTACAAATATTTATGTAGATGGAACCGAAGGACATCAAAAAGCAAAATCTTTTATAAAAGAATTAATACCTAAAAGCTCTAAATTTTTAAAAAAACATAAGGGGAAAATTCCTTTATTTCATTCTGCAGGCATTGAAAAAGAATTAAATAATATTTTTGACCCAGTAGTGAAACTAAAGTCAGGAGGTTATTTAGTAATAAATCCTACAGAAGCACTGGTGGCTATAGACATAAATTCAGGTCAATCTATTAAAGCTTCTAACATTGAAAAAACTGCTTTGAATACAAATCTAGAAGCCGCTGAGGAAATAGCAAAACAGTTAAAAATCAGAGACTTATCTGGTTTAATTGTTATAGATTTTATCGATATGATGAATTTTTTTAATCGAAAATTAGTGGAAAAAAAAATGAGAGAGTCTATTAGAAAAGATAGAGCAAGAATTCAAGTTGGTAAAATAAGTACTTTTGGTCTATTGGAGATGACAAGACAAAGGTTGAGAGAGGGTTCAATAAAATGGGAAACTAATCTTTCTCTAGAATCATTTGCCTTAAAAATTGTTAAGAAATCAGAAATGCTTTCATTTACGGATAAAGTAAAAATTGTCAATGTTCAAGTTCCGGAAAAAGTTAAACTCTATGTTGATGATGTTTTAAAAAAAGAAATTAAATACTTCAAAGATAAGTTTAAAATTGACATTAAATTTATTGCAAATCCAAAATTTTTAATTCCTGAGTATAGTATAGCTTTACTAGATAAGAATAAAAAAATTATAAATAGAATAGAAAATATAAATATATCGCCAATTACCGAAGCTGTCCCTGAAAATATAAAAAAGAGTCCAAAAAAAGAAAGTAAAAAAAGTAGTAAAGTTATTTCTGAAAAGACAAAAAAAAAAGAAGTCAAAAAAAGTAAAAAAATATTAAGAACCTTGTGGGTAAGAAGAAAGAAAAAAGCAGCTTAAATTAAACCTTTAATGGGGCTACTAGGGTCGGCATAAAATAATTTTTTCATTCTGCCTGCTAGAAAAGCCTGTCTTCCTGAAATTACTGAATTTTTGAAAGACTCTGCCATTAAAATTGGATTTTTTGCCTTCGCTAAAGCACTATTAACAAGGACTGCATCACACCCCATTTCCATTGCGATTGTTGCATCTGAAGCCGTACCAAGGCCTGCGTCAACTATTATTGGAACTTTTGAATTCTTAATAATAATAGATAAGTTAATTTTATTCTGAATCCCAAGGCCAGATCCTATTGGCGATGCTAAAGGCATGATTGCAGATGCTCCTAAATATTCTAACTCTTTTGCCAGTAACGGATCATCAGAACAATAAACTAAAACTTTGAATCCTTCATTAACTAAAACTTTTGTTGCTTTTAAAGTTTCGATCATATTTGGGTATAGGGTTTTTTTATCACCTAAAACTTCTAATTTAACCATTTTCCATCCACCCATTTCCCGAGCAAGTCTTAGAGTTCTTAGTGCCTCTTCTGAGTTGAAACATCCAGCGGTATTGGGCAGGTATTTAATTTTTTTAGGGCTAAGAAAGTCTGTAAGTAATGGTTTTTTATTATCTAAAATATTAATTCTTCTTACCGCTACTGTAACCATATCTGCCCCAGAAGCTATTACAGCTCGTGCTGTTTCTTTAAAATTTTTATATTTACCTGTGCCAACTATTAATCTTGATTTTAGAATTTGATTGGCAACTTTAAAAGTATCTTTCTTCATAAGCATTAACCACCTCCAATAAAATGAACAATTTCTATTTTATCCTTGTCTTTTAAGAACACTGTCTTGTGTTTGTTACCATTGATAATTTTACCATTTAGTTCGACTGCAATTTTTTTACTTTCTAGTTTGTATTTTTTTAATAAAGTAAATATGGAATATTTATTCTTTAATTCTATTTTACTTCCATTTAATTGTATTTTTGCCATAATTAAGATATTTAATATACTTACTTTCAAAAAAATGAAGCATAAAATTATTATTATTAACGGTCCAAATCTTAATCTTTTAGGAGAGAGAGAGAAAGAAAAATATGGCAATGTAACTCTTAAAGAAATCGAAATAGAATGCAAAAATTTTGCCAAAAAAAAAAATATTACAATTGCATTTAAACAATCAAATATTGAGGGCAAAATCATTGACTATATTCAAGAATCAAGAAAAAAATTTGATGGTTTGATTATTAATGCAGCAGGATATACGCATACATCTGTAGCTATAAGAGATGCGTTAATGATATTAAAGATACCAATTATTGAGTTACACATAACAAATATTTACAACAGAGAGAAATTCAGGCATAAATCATTATTAAGTAAAGCGGCAAGAAGTGTTATTTGTGGATTTGGAACCAAAGGATATGTTCTGGCTTTAGAAGGATTAAAAGAAATTATTAAAAATGAAAATAGATAAAAAATTAATTAAAGAACTTGTAGATAACTTAGATGAATTTAAATTGTCTGAATTAGAATATCAAAGTGGAGACACTAAAATTAAAGTTTCTAAACAGAAAGAGATTACAAATATAAACAAAACATCTGAAACTGTAATATCAAATAATAAAGCTTTATTAAGAGATAAAGTAGAAGGAGTTGAAGTTAAATCTCCAATCATTGGTACAGCATATCTATCAGCTGAACCGGGTGCCAAACAATTTATTCAAGTTGGTGATAAAATAAAAAAAGGTCAAACTATAATGATAGTTGAAGCTATGAAAACTATGAATCACATTCCTACTACAAGCGAAGGTACCGTAAAAAGTATATTAATAAAAGATGGTCAGCCTGTAGAGTTTGGTCAGACTTTAATTCTTCTAAAATAAATTTAATGTTCAAAAAAGTTTTAATAGCTAACAGAGGAGAAATTGCTGTTAGAATAATAAGAGCCTGTAAAGAATGGGG
>Ga0115001_10004415_pt1 | contig 10331 bp, 10 predicted proteins | sample ArcticOcean_MG_C_12_FD_89869 | JGI IMG/M metagenome (GOLD analysis project Ga0115001, IMG submission 89869) | Marine microbial communities from western Arctic Ocean - ArcticOcean_MG_CB8_130 | ecosystem: Environmental > Aquatic > Marine > Oceanic | place: Arctic Ocean: Canada Basin | collected... | reverse complement strand
TTTAGTAACGTGTGTATGTGCTAGTTTTTCTACAATAATTATTGGAGTAATATTTTTTTCAAACCGATTTTTAATTTCACATAATTATACGATTAATGCTTAATTTATATTTTTTTTACTTTTACTTTTTGGTTTACTTTTTTTGTTCTTATTTTTTTTATGGCGTCTTTTTTTATCTGTTTCAAAATCTTTTTTAGTTAATCGATATCCCCAATGTTGTAATGATTGTCTTATCTTAGGTGATATATAGTGATCATTCCAAGTAGTATCTTTGTTTATGATCAATGTTATTAACCATCTACGAAAACGACCTTTAGGACCAGCAAATTGTTCCCAACGTTTAATTTGCCGCTTATCGTCGGGACTTCTGCGACCGTCGTAAAAGCGACAATACCATTGAACCCAACCATATGGGTCTTGCTCGTTCATCCAACCCTTATCTTCCCAAAATTTCAAGGATGTTCCAACCGATACATTATAGTTATTTCGTGTGGATTCACAAATTACACTTGTTAATAATTTTTTATTTATTTTTTTTAACCACTTAAATTCCTTATGTTGATCTTTATATTTTTGTTTTGTTATTCGAGAATAAATAGGTCTCCAATACGTTCCTCCAAATGAACCCAGAACAAATATTTGTTGTGGCGTAAGATTAGGTGTAAAATTTGGATAGTCATCAAACTTAACCATTATGGTATATTATATTATTATATTATATTATTTTATTATAGTATATTATACTAAAATGAAAGATTTATTTGTAGATAAAATTGTTTTTGCGTTGGTTGTTCGAAATAAAACATCAAAAACACTTACATATGTCTGGGTAACAGGTAAAAATAACGATAATACCTATACAATACGCGAACCCAATGTAACGGCTAAGGCTTTAGATTATTTAAAAAAAAATAAAAATGATTTTGGAAAAGAATATACCATACGCGAAGAATCTAAATTATTTAAAGTGCTCACTAAAAAAAGAGCAAAAGAAATTGATACATCTGTTGCTAAAATGCTACAATCTATACAAAAAAAAACTATTACTACAGATAAGAAAAAAGGTAAAATAAAAAGTAAGAAAAAAAGTAAGAAAAAAAGTAAGAAAAAAAACAAAAAATAAAATATTATTTTCTACAAGCTATATATTTATATACATATTTACATATTTACATATTTACTTAGAATAACGATCTAAATTAATATATTTTTTAGCACCGGCCGCATGGCGCATAGTAATTTTACTCCTCCTTTTCCAATCATGGCCCACGGCCTTTTCACTCATAATATACACATCTCCACCGTGTAAATGGAATGTATAGGGTGTTCCTACTGGTTTGCTATTATGAAACCAACTCCATATCATCGTCGTACTCCCGCCCAAACTTAATGCAATAACCTTTCTACGCTCAGCGTCTCCATGGAATCCAATACCACACTTTTTCAAATTATAATAGCAATTACCTTCACAAATTAGATTTTGACCCTTATCATTTCCAATACCTTCCGTAATATCACTCATTAGTTTTTTTTTGGTTTCAGCAAAGGTTTCAAGAGTATTTCCATCTATAATCCTACCCTTTTTATGCTCATAATCTGGTTCTTGGGAAATTCCATCCAAAATAACTATATTCGAACGGGCAATTTTATTTAACACTCTACCTCTACGAGTATCCCAATATTTTTTATCCCATTCAAAACTAGCCATTTCCTGTAACAAATTTTTATGTTTTTTAGATTTAATATAATTACGAATAATCACTACGGCCGCCCTCTCTCCTTCATATTCAAAAGGGGCAAATTGGACAATATGTGTCTGGGCGAAATGGTCCTTTAGCTTCATTAGCTCTTCGATTGTAAATCCACTCCCTACTTTACCCAAACGACCCACCATTTCCATACCTACATGATTTTCACCAGCATCACCAAACGTCAGTGCGATTCTACTATTATGCTCCATTTTAGTTTATTATTTATGTAGTATTGTTTTAGTATTATTTAGGACTGGTTAGGATTGTTTTTGTTTTGTTTTGTACTTGTTTTGTACTTGTTTTGTACTTGTTTTGTTTGTGTATTTTACGAGTATGTACCATATATTACGTTATATCAAATTATATAATTATTTATATAATTATTTCTATAATTATTTCTATAAAGGCGAAGGTGTATAAAGCCATAATAATCAATGTATATCATTATTTTTATAAAGGTGATCGTGAAGAATTAAATAGTACCTCATAAATATTTTTTTATTATTTCTATAAAGGGGTTTTATATATTTAATTTTTACGATATTTATTTTAAATCTATTCTTATAGTATAAAAAAATGGTTAAAGGAATAAAGAGTGTAGGATCAAGAGCTGAGGTTATGCATGGCACTGCTGAAAAAACGTCTTACGGTAAATCAGGGTTAAGAAAAAAAGATTTAAAATATAATAAACAAGGAAAAATTGTATCCGTAAAAATGTCCGCGCGTGCTAAAAAAGAAAAACGCTTAGTTAAGGCGGGCTATGAAACTAAAAAAGGCGTTTTTGGCGCGTTTAAAAATGGTAAAAAAATATCCAAACGCAGATCATCCAAACGTAAGCGCAGCCGCCGCAAACGTTCGAAAAAAAAATAAAAAGTATAGATAATACTCACAGAGTCTAACTAACGATAACTCTATTTAATATTTATTATAATATATTATTATAATAATAAATATATTATTATAATACATAATACATCCGTATAAACTAATCATGTATCTAAAACACTTATCCTATATAATTATATCTGCGTGTATAAGCTATTTTTACTTTATGTTAGAATCTATTTCTAATTACAATTTAGGAAAAGATAACAAAACATTTAAATGGGATATCGCTACTCTTGTGCGACTATTTACTATACCACCGCGTATTGAGATTTTTAAAATATCATTAACAGTAGGCTTTTTTGCTATATTAAGTTCACTCACATTTACAATATTAGATTATGTATATTTACATTTATTAAACTAAAAAATAATATTACGTAGTAACATTACGTAGTAACATTACGTAGTAACATTACGTAGTAACATTACGCTTAGCATGTTATAGGTTGCTATTAATTATATTTTTTTATTTCAGTTTTTTGTTTAGGTTTTTTTGTTTAGGTTTTTTATGCTGAACAATGATTACTGGATATATAGGGAAACTCATAATTATTTTTTCACGCTTTTTACTATCCCATTCTAGTATATTTTTTGTTTTTTCTAATTTTTTTATTTTTTTGTATATATCATTATATATACCTTCTGAATTAGAAATAACTTTTATTTGTTGCTTTATGTCTTTTATTTTAAGTTGTGTAGTATTATATGCTGTTACTTTTTTTTGTAACCATTTGGGCCCTTTGTTTTGTTCTACGTATTTATTAATTAATTTAAATTTCGTTTTATTACGTTTAACTAAATTATGAAAGGGTGTTATCGAAGTATTTGTATATTTAGTTGTTCCTAATCCTGAATGATTACATAAAGGACAGTGCGAATAGCCATTCCTAAACCAATGAACAATACAATTTGTATGAAAGGTATGATTACAATCGGGTATAGTATATATATCTTGTGATTGTAATACATCATAACATATAGGGCATTTAGTTTCATCGGGATTTTCATGTCGAATAATATTCATATTTAATAACGTTACGATAGTATACTCTTACCTTTGGTATACTCTTTAAATTATTATATTTTATTAATAAAATATTATTAATATAATATTAATATAATAGTAGTATTATAGTACGAATATACATTATGAATAAAACAAACGACGTATATTATGTGGACACTACTCAAAAAAGTGCTCGAAAAAGTAAGCGAAAAAGCAAGCGAAAAAAAAAACGTTCGCGAAAAAAAAAATATAAAGTAAAATCAAAAAAATGTAAAAAATATTCAAAATCAAAAGAACCTAGATGCGACAGTCAGACCAGTTGTATATGGATCGTGGGTAAAGGCTGTAGTTTTAATGAATATATTAAAAAAAATAATATAAAAAAATCCGCCTCCTTAGAACACCACAAAGAAGTCTTTATTAAGACACCTTCTAAAACCCAAGTTAAAATTAATAATGACCTTAAAAAAATACTAATGAAATATCTTCCTAAAAATATTACTATTAAAGATGATATTGTAAAAGATTCTGTATCAAAAAAACATTTTTCTATTTCAAATTATAATATTCCTGTTAATAAAAATCTAATTAAATTAGATCAACAGCGAACAAGTGTTATTTTAAATAAAAAGGCCTTACAATATTTTAGAAATCTTGTCAATAATAATACATTTGAAATAGGGGGTAAATTAGATTTTAATTTAGATAATTTATTTGAACGTTCAACCACCTTTTTAGGTAAAATGAGCTCTGTTGTGTTAAATATTTATGACTATGAAGTTCCCTATCATACACATCCCTTAGTTTTATTATCCGAACAGGGTATTTTCAATACCCCTTCTGTTGGCGGCTATGAGGACGAAAGTTATTTAGGCGATTTAGGAATATATTTATGGCATACCTTACGAACCGATAAATATTTACAGCAATGTAATATCGTGTTTGCTCCCGATGGAGTGTATGTGTGGTATTATTCGCAAGAATTATATAATACGTTTAAAAAATATAAAAATAATTATACTCTCTTTAAAAAACATTATTTTAAAGTATATAAAAAAATATTTGATTATAAATTACATACAAGTCGCCTAGTTGATCCTCTGTTCAATAATCACTGGATTAAAAATTTAGAAAAAATGGGGATTTTTATGTTTAAATATACACATCAAAAACATAGCTATGGTTTAGATTGGAATACGTATTGGGATATACACGATGCGCAAACGTATAAAGCCGTTCAAAAAATTACAAAAAAAACCATTCCTAAAATATTAAAAGGGGTTAATGTATATCCGGATATCGTGCCATTATATATCGTTCCAATAGAACCCCTGGAAGCATTAAATTAATAGTTAACGTTATATTTAAGTTAACATTTATCGAAATTTATCGAAATTTATCGAAATTTATCGAAATTTATCGAAATTTATCGAAATTTATAACATTTATAACATTTATCAAAATTTATCAAAATTTGATATATTTATAATTAAATTAAACATATTATACACAGTTAGTTACACAGTATGAGAGTACATAATAGCCATTCGGATTCAAATAGTTTAGATATCAAACTAGACCCCTGGAATCCAAACAATCACTTGCTAACAAAAGAGGATGTATATACTATATTTAAACGAACGGGCATTGATAATTGTAAAGACATCATTCATATACATAATCTAAATTTATATCAACAAGCCTTTGTTCATGGCTCCTATATTGAAAATCCCGACATTAAAAATACTATTGTTCCGCGACCAAAAAACATATTACCGTTATTTAAAGCTGATTATGAGGATTTAGAATTTTTAGGTGATCGATGTTTAGAATTATCGGTTGCCTGGTATTTATATAAAAAATATCCTAAATCGGATCCTGGATTTAAAACTAAACTTAAAATTAAAATTGTTAAAAAAGATACCCTAGCTTCTTTTGCTCGCTATTTAGGATTTAATAAACATTTAATTATTTCAAAATATATAGAGGAAAAAACTACAAATGGGCGCGATAATACTCGTATTCTAGAAGATGTTATGGAGGCATTTTTATGTGCTATATTTTTAGATCAAAATATGAATCAATCTATTATTCAAGAATCATTACAATCAACACATACTAAAAGTGGTGGATGGGTTATTGTAAATATGTTTATAGAGCATTTAATCGAACAATGTATCGATTTTGAAGAACTATTAAGTAATGAAGAAAATTTTAAAGAACTTTTGTTAAAATTATATCAAAAGGAATTTAAAGTAACACCTAAATATTTACAATTAGATATTAAAGGCCCACCACATAATCGTATATTTACAATGGGTGTATTAGATAAAGACGGTGAAATTATATCAAGAGGTAATGGTAAGACTAAAAAAGAGGCCGAACAAGAAGCCTCCCGATTGGCATTAATCTATTATAATGAAAGCATCGCCGTTGATTCAGATAGCGAAATTCAGTTATAAGTTGAGTTATACAGTGAGTTATACAGTGAGTTATACGGCGAGTTATACGGCGAGTTATACGGCGAGTTATACGGTGAGTTGTAAAATGATTACTATATTTTAAATTTATAATAAAATACTAAATATTAGTTATATTAGTTATATTTTTTTTATATATTTATATATTATATTATATACTATTTATAATTAATACATATGAGTTCGAGTGAATTACAAATACCCGCACTAAGTGATGACTTACACATAAAAGATTCTTTTTTTGATAATAATGTTAGTGTAGATAATTGGGAACTTGAAAATAGTAATCAATTTAATGCCTTTATTAATGATATATTTATATCTAATTTAGACGAACAAATATTAAGTGAGGATGGTGACGACGACCCACAACAACAACAATACATACGTGTCTGGGATAATAAAAATAATCGTTTTAATATTATCCGCCCTTTTAAACATCAATTATTTGTTAAAAATTACTTAAATACACAAACTCCTTATAGAGGATTACTATTATATCATGGGTTAGGTTCAGGTAAAAGTGGAGCAAGTGTTATTATAGCAGAAAGTTTTAATGATAGACAAGTCGTCATTATTTCCCCAGCCAGTTTAGAATCTAATTATAGAACCGAAATTAATACCTTTGGTTCCCAGTCCTATAAAAAGGCTAATTATTGGGTTTTTGTTCCATTTAATTTAGGTAAAAATACAAAAAAAAATAAAACTAAACGAAAAGAAATACGAGCAATGTTTGAAAATATAGGCATATCCAAACAAATTTTAAATTTAATTATGATTAAGCGAAACAAAAAAAAATATGCTCCTGGAATATGGCTGATAAATACCTTAAAACAATACCCCAATTATATTACGGCAGAAGAAAAAAATAACATCGAGGCCTCTCCCGAATATACGAGTCAAGATCACAGTAGTCGGGAAATAATAGAACTATTGTCTGATGCTCAAAAAAAAGAAATCGATTATCAAATAAAACTAATGTATAACTATAAATATAAATTTATTCATACAAATGCTGGTGGAACTACTATACCATCTATATTAAAATTAGCTGGTAGCCACTATACATCCATTAAAAAAAGCCTTAATTTAACTAAGTCGGATTCTAAATTAACACAGGAAGAGCGATTAGCTATACTGGATCGTATGTATGTAAAAAATATTAATCCGTTTGATAATAAATTTGTTGTTATAGATGAAGTCCATAATTTAGCATCTGGGATAACCGGTAATGGATTTAATGCGCCATTAATATATGAACTTTTAATGAGGGCAAAAAATTGTAAATTAGTTTTGTTATCAGGAACACCTGTTATTAATAATGCCTATGAATTAGCTATCATATGTAATTTATTAAAGGGCTTTACTATTTCATATGAATTTTCATTAGTACAACCAATCACAGATACTGATGCCTTCAATGCTATTATGAAAAAAAATAATAAAATATATACCTATACTTTGGAAAATTTAATTATAAAAGTTGTAGAAAATCCAAAGTCCTTTATAAATCCAGATCAAGATGAACATACATTTAGTGTAACGTACTCACGAGATGATATATTGTTAGATAAGCCTTTTCCTGAAATGTTTATAGAATATTTAAATAAAACTGATTTTAAAGTAGAAGATACATATAGTATTCAATATTATACTGTTTTTAATGACATATTGACTGGGGACAGTTCTAAATGGAGACATAAAGACTCGCGCATCACCAATATCCAAGAAAGTGACATCGCCGATACTTCGAAGATCCATCCCTTTCGATTAATGTCCAGTAAGCATAAAAAAAAATCCATGGAAGCATTTACCGAGCGATATATAAATCCAAATGATTTAAGTATTATTAATAGTATAGATTTTAAAAAACGGGTTCTTGGTATTATTTCCTTTTATAATGAAGTTGCTACAAAAGATATTACTAATCCTATATTTCCTGACATAATAATGGCTACAACTGATGAAACAAATGTACAAATGTCTAACTATCAATTTAAATTATACGTAACCGATCGAGAAAAAGAACGCGAATATGAAACATTGAGTAAAAAATTATCCCAAATGGAGGGCGTGTTCAGTACGGCAAATTTATTTAAAGTCTATTCAAGAACATTGGGACTTATGGTGTTTCCGCCTGATATACCTCGTCCACGACATTCACAGATAAAAAAAGAAATTGCGTCGAAAAATCCTGGTATAATTGAAAATAAATCTAAATTTAAAGAGCTTAAAAAAATGATTGGGGACTTATATATCCAAAAAAGTTATCAAGCACTTAATTCATTAAATAACGCCCAATTACAATATGATTCTACAACCGAATTATATAATTTAAATATATTGTCACCCAAATACACCCTTATACTTAAAAATATCCTCGCAACTCCTGGTTCGGTATTCTGTTATTCACAATTTAGAAGTATAGAAGGCATTGGGTTATTTACAAAAGTTCTTGCTGCAAATGGTTATTATTTATACACACACCATAAAAAAGATAGTGCTGGTGATAGTGCTGGCGATAGTGCTGGCGAAATAAAAAAAACAACACATTTTAAATTAAACGATAAAGTACGTTTTGAAACGTCTGTCGATAAATGGGACACATATACTATTTTTCAAATAGATAATGGTGATGACGACGATACGCCTACTATATATCATATCCGTAATTATAATAGTGTAGAACAACTAGCTACAAAGGACCAGATATTTAGATGTTATTTCTCATTATGGACCGGAGAAGAAAAAGTCGAAGAACGCCGTCGTTTATTAACCAATTTTAATACTGTCGAAAATAAATTTGGTAACAAATGTCTAATTCTATTAACAACCTCCGCAGGCGCCGAAGGAATTTCATTGATGAATGTCCGACAAGTGCATATTATGGAACCGTATTGGAATAATGTGAGAATTAAACAAGTCATTGGTCGGGCACGACGCGTGCGTTCACACATACAATTGCCATTAGAACAAAGAAATGTAAAAATATTTCAATATATCATTCGTTTTTCCACAGAACAATTAAGCGGAACGTGGACGACCGATCAGATTATACAGGATATTGAACGAGAAGAAGAATTAAATACCAGTGAAACGGAAGAAGAAGACTCTATTATAGCTATTGGAAATATGAGTATGTTAATACAGACAAAAGACGACGGATTAACCTCCGATGAAACATTATACCAGATAGCAAATAATAAATCAACTATTTTAGATAAATTTTTAAAAATGTTTAAAGAGGTTGCCGTCGATTGTGTATTTAACCAAGCCGATAACGTAATAACAAATGATATTAATGTGAAAGATACTGCCAATTTTGCTTGTTATAAAAATATTGAGGTCGATAACGTTGATAATTTATCACTAAATATATTTTCAGAACATTCGGATACAGATTTAATTGTTACGGAAGATAGTTCCGTTGTAAAAGAAATTAAAAAAAAAATTATAATTAATCAGCCTAAATTAGCAAATGGTATTCATTTACATAGTATTATTTTAGATATACCCGAAATGTATACATTGACAAGCTTTTTACAAGAAAATATATCATATAAAATACCAGTCATTAATTTTTATTCATATTATGGGTTTCATGAATCGTCCAAAGAATCTATTATAGGTTTTCTTATTATGAACCCGGATAGTACTATATCACTAACAAATATAGACACATCTATTTTAACATTTGAACATATCAAAGAATATATACTTATTGAAACGGCGATACGGCACATAAATTCATCCATAAAATCCCCATTGGTATCTTATTCTGAAGAAATTACACCTGCTGAAATAGAAATATGGAAAAGTCATGTTAAAGAAAAAATTACGGAATTAAAAGCGAATCAAAAATGGACGTGTAAAATATGTAACGAAACATATAGTTCAGAAATAGAACAATGTATTAATCATCCTCGTATGACTAAAAAATTATTTTATATAATACAAGACAAACAGCTTAAAAAACAATTAAGATTATTGCGTTAAATCATATTAGTACAATACATATTAGTACAATACATATTAGTACAATACATATTAGTACAATACATATCGCAATATATATATATTAAAATATAAATAAAAATAAAAACATACTATTTAATAAATATTGTTATATATAAATAATTTATATATACATATATTATAATTATATTACATGATATCTAGAAAAATATATGAAATGTTTAACACACA
>Ga0115001_10004409_pt1 | contig 10338 bp, 7 predicted proteins | sample ArcticOcean_MG_C_12_FD_89869 | JGI IMG/M metagenome (GOLD analysis project Ga0115001, IMG submission 89869) | Marine microbial communities from western Arctic Ocean - ArcticOcean_MG_CB8_130 | ecosystem: Environmental > Aquatic > Marine > Oceanic | place: Arctic Ocean: Canada Basin | collected... | reverse complement strand
TACAAGTATAAAAATAATAACTGTTTTACGTCACAAAGTGAAAGTGATTAATATGAGACTGGACAATAATAAACAATACTGTTAAAATGGGAGATAACAGCCGCAGAAGCGATACTGCCACTTCTTCTTCCTCTACATTCTTCGCTGCTTCAGCTGCGATTGTTGCTTTAGTGATAACAGCTGCTGGTGCAATTAATTATAACGCGACGTCGTCCCCACATTCTTCGATATTTTCTTACATCGGCAAAAGTGCAACGAATACTATTAATAAACGAATGAGAAAACGAAGAGAGAAGAAAATGTTGACCGTTGACTATTGGTTTAACAGGGCTCAAGATGAAGATGGAAGAATCATAAACCCAGAGCTTACGAGGAAGATGATCATCGAAGGCGGGATAGAAGGATCTTTGAGACAAGACGTTTGGCCGTTTCTTCTGAACATGAGAGAAGCGAACGATTCAGCCGTCGAAGTGCAACAACAGAAAGAAGAGAGACGAAAGAAATATGTCGCGTTAAGAAAAAGATGCAGAGAATTAGAGTTGATGATGAAATCGGGAAAAGTGTGGAAAGACTCCTTGCCGCCGAGAGATTTGGGAGTCTTCACGGAAGCGGCAGCGGTCATACGCGGAGATGCTCCGCGAACACATTTCGTTTATGGAGAATTCGCGGCGACGTATGAAGCTATGTCGAAATCAGAATCGGAGGACAATTTAAATTTTAAAAAAAATAATAATAATAATAATAATAATAAGAGTGATGATGATGATGATAGAGAAGTAACAGCATCGATGAAGAAAATTAGCAAATGGGAATTAGCACAAATAAAAAGATGCCGTAAGATTTTAGAGGCGTTTACTTTGTACGACCATAATGTTGGATATTGTCAAGGCATGAACGATATAGCGGCGGGATTTCTTAGAGACTGCGTGGACGAATCGGAAGCTTTTTGGTGCTTCACGAATTTTGTATCCGGCTCGTTTCGTAGTCACTTCATAATCTCTGGACACGCTCATTCTATACAAAACTCAGATGGTGGTATTTCAGAACGATTGCTCGCGTTGTCTACTATAATTTCCTTGTGCGACAGACCACTCTTTAAACATATGCAATTAATACAAAGTGAAAATTGTATGCACTTGTTTCGTGCCGTGGTCGTGTTAATGTCTCGCGAATTAGAAGTTAGAGATACAATTTATCTCTGGGATGTATTAATGGCCACAAGGGATTTTTTACCTACGGTACAGGCCAGGGCGATGGCAGCAGCTGCAGCAGTGCAAGAAGAACGAAACAACTCTCAATTCGACGGCGATGTAGATATATACGATGATGTTTTAACAGTAGGCGGCGGTCGCTTATTTTTACACGTCGTTTGCGCTGCATTTTTAGAGTTGCGAAGTAGTGTTTTCGCTTGTAAGAACTACGACGATTTGCTGCAGTTGAGCACAAAATTGCCTCATATGAAGCTGGACGTTTCAAGATTAATAGCAAAGGCAAAAATATTATTGACGAAAACCAAAGTTGCTGGAGAAGCGAAAATTACCCAAAACGTAGTAGCCGCGCAAATCAATTTTTAGAAATATATAATAATACTAGTAATTTGTTTTTATAAATATCGAGATCTGTCGCCGACGGCGTATTCGCCTTGTAAATCGATCGGATTAATGCGACTATTTTCTGCTGGTGCTGCACTCAAATCGACGCATCGCACTTGTCCTAATTCGAAAGGGTAATCGATATGATGACGTCCTAGTTCCGTGCCGTATAACGCAGCACAAAAGCAACTCAACGTGTCTTGATGAGAGACCAAGACGATATCGCTACCAAAATAAGTCGCTTCTAAGCGCGTAAACGCCTCTAAAGTTCTTCTATATATGTCTCTCACTGACTCGACCGAAGCGGATGGTTGTAAAGAATCTTTCACCGGTGGCGGTGTTGATAAAGGATCTTTTATATCGTTTTCCCAAACATCGTTCCAATTCGATTGATCTTCAAAATCTAAAGCACCCATCTTTCTAGGATCTAATAAACCGCTAAACTCCGTGCGCACTTCTGAAAATAGCAAGCCGAGATCTTCGCGCATACAAAGCGCGGATTGGAAAGATCGTTGAAAGTTAGACGTATAGAGCCACGATGGACTTCCATCATATTCTTCTATAATTATCCTAGCGGCTTCGTGAATTTGCTGTACGCCTTTGGCGGTTAAACCGAAAGTCGTATCGTATTTGTACGAAGGATTCGATAGTATTTGATTCCTCACATCTAACGTAGATTCGCCATGCCGTACTAAGAAGTATCGGTTATGTAATCTAGATGGTAAATCAATAAACGCGTTCGCTTCTTTGATGTTCATATCATTATTACTCTGAAACAGCATCAGTCCAGATGTTACGCTACTACTTATTAACGCTTTCCTTCTGTTCATTCTTTGTGTGACTGTTTCTCGTTCCGACGACGATGAACCGCTGGAGGACGAGGAACAATCAATCGATGACTTACTGCGCTCGTTGTTATTTCTTCTTCTTCTTCTTCTTCTTCTTCTTCTTCTTGTTTCATTCATGATCGTCGTCGTTTGCGTAATCGTTGTCTTCATCATAATTAATTAATTAATTAACTACGTAAATATAAAACATACATTGGTATATTATTATATTATCGCGTACGTTTTTTATCACACCACTAAAAAAGCTAAATATTATTATGTTAAGACACTTTTAAAGTTGTTCCTTCACTTCTTCGAGTTTAGTTCTCGCGTACTGCTGGCAGACGTCGTCGTCCTTTATTGAGCGAATCAACCGTCGTCAAAAACGTATCTTTCATCATTTGATTTTTTTTGTGTAGGGCAATTTAGGGTTTAGCAACAGTTTGAGGTAGAGGAAGAAACTCATCCTTTTTCCAACCCCATTCAATCATTCACTAGCACGCGAAAGTTCGTTTAATAGAGGAATAAAAGAACATAAACAAAATTATGGGTGCTGGAAGTAAAAAGAAACCATCAAAAGAAGAAGAAGAAGAAGAAGAGGAAGAGGAAGAGGAGGAGGAGGAGGAGGAGTTAGAGGAAATAGAATCAGAAGAAGATGATGATGAAGAGGAAGAATATGATTCAGACGTAAGTTTTTTTTTCTTCAGCATCAATCAGCCGCCATTCGAAGCCGTGTTCGATTTGTTGTTGTTGTTGTTGTTGTTGTGTATATATACACACACACACACACACACACACACACACTATAATAATTATTATTATTATTATTGTTACTAACATTACCGTGTATTCAATTTATTATTCATTAAAACAGGAGGAACTCGAGGCAGAGATGAAGGCTTTGGAGAGCATAAAATCCGATCGACAACAGAGACAAAAAAATGCAACGACGACAACTACTGCTAACAATAAAGTATTCGTGAATAACAAAGCTGGATTAAAGACATCTTTGGAAGATTTTCAGTGGACGAACAAAGCGAAATGGTTCGACCATCTCGTAATCGTCGGTGAGAATAGAGAGGATACTTTAGAATCAGTCGACGACGATCTTACGAGGGAGACTTTTTTTTACGAACGAGCGTTAGAGTCGGCAAACGTAGCGGTGAAAAAGTTGAAGAAGCTTGGCGTACCAGTGAAACGACCGGATGATTATTACGCAGAAATGGTAAAATCAGACGAACACATGAAGAGAGTTCGATCGGAGTTGATGTATGAGCAACAACAACTAGAAGTTAGAGATGAGCGTAGAAAGACGAGAGAGGCAAAGAGGTACGGCAAGCAAGTTCAAGCAGAAAAAGTCAAACAAAGAACGCTCGCGAAGAAGGAGCAAATCAAAGACTTGGATAAATGGAGATCGCAAAGGAAAAAATCTGGCTTTGCAGATGATGGTAAAGCTCCTTTTGAAGGCGCTGGAGGAGACGGAATGAAGAGGAAAAGAGAAACTAGAGACTCAAAGTTTGGCTTTGGAGGGAAGAAAAGGGTAAGTAAACGTTTTATAATAACATTTTATTTTCTTTCTCTCGAGTGCTGTTTTGTTTTCGTTGATTTTTTAGGCGGATACAGGGGGTGCTGCCCGCATCCCCTGTGTCGACGCGACTGGAGCATCGAACATTTCCACGGTGTATATTCCTGCGTAAACGCCTTACAGAGACCTTGCGGTTGTAGGCGGAAGCATTTTTGTTTTCGCCTCCCGTACGGAGTAAGCATATTCCATTGCCTAGGCAGAGCGGCGTCGCTGCATTTATGTCACGGGACAGACCATGCTATCCACATTCTTTCATCTTTTGTTTTCTTTTTTGTTGTTCTTTTCGTTTAAAAACGATATATGTGATTGTTCATTTATTGACTCATATTTTTTCTTTTTAATTCACACAGGGAGCGAAACGAAACGATAAAAGTTCGGCTAGAGATATGAGTGATTATAAACCGGCTAGTTTTGACAGGGGATCAAATGGCAAATTTACATCTGGCGGAAAAGAACGCAAAGGAGGTTCGGGCAAACGAAGATTTTAATTACTCATTTGTTTGTAATATTATACAGTTACTAGTAGTCTTGTATCACGTTGAAAATTGCTCGTGAAAATATACCTATACTTCTTCTAAAAGCGTAAATCATTCAATTCATTCGCTTGAAAGAAAGCGTTCGTCGAATCTTCCGCTCGCGTCGAAGCGACACTCATCCGTCTTGCCAAGCAAGTTGTATCGATTATTAGCCACGGTATCGTAAACGGTATCGCGTATGAAGTTCGGAAAGAGTGTGCCGAGCTGCGCGAAAGGTGCTAACGGGATACCGTAGAACTTCCCGAGATAGGTTCCAATGCGTAGAACCGCGTCGCTTTTGAAATAAAACTTCATTTCCGACGACGACGATGGTTTCTCTACAAGCACGATCGTGCTCATATCATCTCTCGAGCGCCCGGCTCGTTCTAACAACTCCCTTCCTAGTTTCGACTGTAGTGCGGCGAAGCGTACTACACCGTTCGGTGTGTTATCCGTGTCTAATACGAAGTTCACGCCTCCATGACAGAGATTACAGACCCCATCGAATAATATTACAGGTCGACTATCTCGTTCATTGAACAACGCAGACGCAGACGAGGATGAGGACGACGACGACGACGTGCGCACGTCGATGATTGATCTCGCTTTTATTCCCCTTCCTCGAGTGCTCGCAGGAATAAGTTTATTACTATATTTTTTTTTTTTTCTATTTCTATTAATTTTAATACTATTCATTATCCTCAAACTTCGTCGTTGCATAGTCTCTTAGGCGTCGAGACAGTTTGTGTCCGCGTGTTTATGTTTACTAATGCACTTTTTATGGCGCGGACATTAATTATTTAATTTATTATTTTGAGTTTTTTAATACTACTACTAATAATAAATGATAATAAACATAATAAAATAAGTGTATAATAAATAATGCTATACGCACGAATGATAATAAGCAGAAGCATAATCAATAGCGTTTATTATCCTCGTTTACAGAGATACTACACTTCGCACGAAATGGGCCAACGAACGTCTTCGTCAGCGACAAAGTTAAAAACACGGGACAAAGAAACAAAATCAAAAACTGTAGCTAACAATAATAATAATGGTGATGATGCATATGCAATCAATAAAGATATCGATATCGACAACGATCATCGAAAGAAGAGGAAAGTTCTGGTCGTCGGAGGTGGAGCAGCCGGGCTCGCGTGTGCGAAAGAATTGCTGCAGAGAAAGAAGAGCCTGGACGTGAAGATTTTTGAACAAAAATCTAACGTAGGAGGAGTATGGTTCGTCAACGACGATAGAAGCGATGGAGATAAAACGGCAATGTACGATAATTTACGAACGAATTTACCGAGGGAAGTCATGGGCTATGCATCTCTTCCGTTTACTAATGGCACAGTAGATGAGAGGAGATTTTGTTCGCATCGAGAAGTGCTCGAGTATTTGGAAGAATACGCGCGTGAGTATAATTTGTTCGACGCGCTTCAATTTAATACAACCGTGAGGTCGTGCAGAAAAGAAGTAAGGCAAACGAAATCATCATCATCATCGAAAGAAGAAGAAGAAGAATTTGGTCCAGCATGGACTGTGAAATATGTTGTCATCGAAAATATGAATGAAAAAGTTGAAAAGATGGAAACGTTTGACGCGATAGTAATTGCAAACGGACATTACTCAAAAGCGAGAACGGCTCATTTTCCCGGATGCGATGAATTTCCAGGCAAGCAAATGCACTCATCAACGTATAAGGAACCCTCTGTTTTTAGAAATCAAAACGTCGTCTTAGTCGGTGCACAAGCTTCTGGAGAAGATATTTCACGCGATATTTCACGCGAGGCCAAAAATGTTTATTTAAGCGCAAAAACTTGGCAGAACGCAGAGTGGGGATCTAATCCAACGATATTAAATAATTTGTTTCGAAAACCAAACATCAAAGCGCTTTTAGAAAATGGTTCCGTAGAGTTCGAAGATGGTTCTGTAGTCGAAAATGTCGATGCTGTTATGTATTGTATTGGATACGAGTACGACTTTCCGTTTCTAGATGAAAACGATGCGAATTTTTCAGTCCACGAAAACTACGTCTCTCCTTTGTACGAGCAAATGTTCGTGCCTGAAAATCGATCGAGCTTATCGTTTCTAGGTTTAATGTGGAAAGTTGTACCGTTTCCGCAATTTGAATTACAAGCAAAATGGATCGCAAAACTTTTATCGGGGGAAACGAAGCTTCCATCGAAGGATGAGATGATGAAAAACGTTGAAGATTTCGAGAGCGAGCGCAAAAAGAAAAATATTCCGAAGAGGCATTGGCACTGCTTAGGTGACGATCAATTTGCATACAACGATAGAATAGCAGAATATGCTGGGGAGCCAAAAATGTCGAAATGGAGATCGGAGATGTATACAAAAACTGGACTTAATAAACGCACAAATCCAGAGAAGTATAGAGACGAATTCAATGATATGGACGCTTTGCAAAAAGCGTTAGAAGAAGATTTGAGATTCGGTAACAAAAACACGCTTCGTCGTCGTGGAGACGCCCAAGTCGTTCACGCACTCTCAGATGATTTATCTCAAGCTGAAAAAGAAATAATAGAAAAACAGTTGAGCACGATATCAGATGCGCAAATGAAGCAACTGAAAATTTATTCGCAGCTTTTGCTGGAGTGGAATCAAAAAATGAACTTGACTGGTGCAAAAACGGAAGACGAAATCTTAAAAAGACACGTCGCAGACTCGTTATCTATAATTGCAGCGATTGAAAATACTTGTCCAGAAAGTAAAGATACTTCAAAAGCGTTCAAAGTTATTGATGTTGGCACCGGAGCTGGTTTCCCAGGAATGGTATTAGCAATTGCGCGACCGCATTGGGACGTATCGCTTTTAGATTCTCTGCAAAAGAGAACAAAGTTTTTAGACCACGTCGCAGATTCGGCGAACATTAAAAACGTAAAAACAATCTGGAGTAGAGCCGAGGATGCTGGTAATTTTGAATCAGAACATCGCGAACGGTTTGATGTTGCAACTGCACGAGCAGTTGCCGATCTGCGCTTGTTATCGGAGCTTTGCATTCCTTTTGTGAAAGTCGGAGGCGCCTGGATTGCGATGAAGAATCAATCGGGGTTGGATGAGATTAGCAAAGCGGCGAAAGCGGTTGAGTTATTAGGTGGAGAGCCTATGAGCCATCAAGAAGTTCAAAGCTTGGGTCCTGACGGTTCATTTCGTTTAGTCGTTACGAGTAAAAAGATTAAAGGTACGAACAAAAAATATCCGAGGAAGGCGGGCACGCCGCAAAAAAGCCCGCTATAGAATTCTAGAATTAATAGATTTAGTAGTAGTTTCGTCATTAAAAAAAGTTTGCGATTCCAGCTCCAATCTTGCTAAACATGTGCTCTTTTTGCTCAAGAGATTCATCTTTCAAATTCTGAATGACTCCCCACTCCACTTGTCCTTTCTCAGCGTCTCGGCCAGATCCTCCTCTTAATGCGGGTAGACTAACTGGTAAATATGAAAATCGAAGAGTTTCACTCGCAGTAACGCTGCTAGATGATGTCGGTGTTCGTTTGTTGCTAGCAGTCGATGACACATTTTTGTGTAAACGATACAGCTGCGCGAAAGAGCCGAGTAAGACAGAGCATCTGATGTAACATTTCGCCTCATTTTCCCATAAATATGGTTCATAAGTTGCCCAATCGATTGGGTCGAGTCCTTTAACGAGTGACTGCGTTATAAGCTTTGCCTTCAAATTTGCAAGCTTTGGAGCCGTTGCGTTTGATTTTACACCACCAGCCAAATAATCATGAACGAAGCGTTGATCAAATAGCATTTGTAATTTACCCTTCTCTGATAATTCCGTGTTATTGATGAGCTGAACTTTTTGTGGAACTGCTGCATTCGAGAGTCCGAGAAAATTTGCGTATGCAGAAACAGCGCTGTCACCAAGCGTATCGGCAAAATGCTTCAACGCACGTCTTGAAAGCAAGTGTCCTCCAGCCTTACTGATCATTCGCGAAGCTTTGTGCATCATTTCTAACACGTAGCTCGATGGCAACACGGGGAGCTCAATCGTGACATTGTCTGAAGTACCGAGAGATATAGTTTCCCAGTCGTACGGTACGCTATTCAACTCTAATTGATCGTCGCTCAATAAGTTCTCTTCAAGATCTTTCACACACAAAGATGAAGCGTAATCGACCCAAATTTTGAACGCTTCGTCAGATGCCGAAATCAAAGCTTCGTTCGTTTCAGTCAAGATTCTATTGCTATTGCCTGCACTTTGTTGCTTTGATAGCATTCTTCCCCCACTTGCTTTGTTTGAAATATACCATTCTGAAGCTGGCCCAAGAACTAGAGAGAGTTCAACAGAATATTCCGCAATAGCGTGCGCTAATCTTCCGCACAATAAAGCTTTTTCGACGATGATATTTTTTTTGTGCGTTCTCTTCGCAGAATCTCTCTTTATTTCTTCAACCTTTTCGTTCAAAAACGATGAAAATCCAACAATACCTCTCGCCGCTTCCTCTTTAACAAAAGGTTCCAAAAATTTGATTCGTTTCTCGTCATTTGCTGTTGAAGAATACGTACTCGAAGATTTTCCACCTTGTCTGGCTAGTAACATGGCATCGTCTCTCGCACTTTTCAGACTTTGATCGATTTTTGAAGCCAAGAGGCGAGCTAAGCGCAAACCGGGAGGTGCACCTGGAATGTTGCTGCTATTACTCGAATCCTCAGTGAGCCAGAAGTCTGTCTTCTCTCCGTCTTTTATATTTTCCAATATTGATTCATCGGTCAGAGCATCGTTGAGAGATTTTCTCGCAGAAACGTGCGCTAAAGTGTTTGCGAGTAAAGTTTTGCCACGTTCTAGCATTGGTTCCTCGAAAAGAGTCGTCAAAATGTTGACATCCTTTTCGAGAAACGAAAGCGAAAATTCGGACCACGAACTGCTGCTGCTATTACTACCACCACTCAATTTCTTCAAGTTGGCCCTCTCAATCTTTTCGCACATTTCATTAGCATTTCTTTCCGCTTCGGCTACTCGCGAGCACTTATCTAAACCTTCAAAGACTTGCTTCCCTCTAGCTTTTGCATCTGCGGCGAGATCAACGAGCCATTTTTGTATCTCGGAAGAGATATTTTGCTTCGATTCTGGCGTTGCACTTTTCTCGCGCGCGCTAATAGCTTCGTGCCACATTTTGTCTTCTTTTGTTGGCTCAAAAACTCCCGAGAATTGAGAGTTTCCCTCGATTGGTCTTTGATTAAGTATTTCAAAGAATAGAGGGATGATTTCCTGTCCTTTTTCTCTATCATCGTTCTCGACGAAGAGTTTTCGTGCTACCCTGATAGTTTTTCGAATTTCAGAAATGATTAAACCCAAAGCTTTTCCAAGCTTAAGCGAATCGGTTTCGCTATTCAGTTTGCGTAAATTCGCTCTCACCCACGCCCGTCTCGATTGCAATAGGACCTGCAACATTACCTTCGGTTCTTTAATATCTTCAACGACATAAATAGCGCACAAAGCAGAAGCTACTTGCTCGGGAGTATCTGTAACGCGTTGCAATGCTAGACGCGATCTTCTCGAAATTTGCCCTGCAAACGAATGTAACGCGTTTGCTTGCGCCGTTATTAACGGAAATGTCTTAAATACTCTCTCGTCGGTTTTCATTTCATCTTGCAAAGATGCGAGGATGACTTTGGAGGCGCCGAAGCGCTTCACGGCTTCAAAGCACGAACCGGCTTCCAAGTATCCCCAAATTTGCTCTGGTGAATCTAGGAGATATTTCACTCGAGACCCGGCGGCGTACAAAACATCTCTTAGCTCTTTATCCATTTCACCTTCTTTATTATTATTATTATTATTATTATTA
>Ga0115001_10004406_pt1 | contig 10343 bp, 4 predicted proteins | sample ArcticOcean_MG_C_12_FD_89869 | JGI IMG/M metagenome (GOLD analysis project Ga0115001, IMG submission 89869) | Marine microbial communities from western Arctic Ocean - ArcticOcean_MG_CB8_130 | ecosystem: Environmental > Aquatic > Marine > Oceanic | place: Arctic Ocean: Canada Basin | collected... | reverse complement strand
TAGTCAAAATCTTCCCATCTATGGAGGACAATATCGAAGTGCTAGATTTATGAACCAGGTTCGGTGAAGAGTGTTTACAGGAGGTGGAATCTACGCCTGATGTTAAATTATACTACCCCGAACCTTTTATAGCTTCACCCTCGTTTGTACATGAAGAGCTTTGATTTATTCACATATTACATTATCAGCACTGATTATGATTTATGTTTATTTCTCTTATCATGTTTTATTTCATAACATTTATCAACGTCGTGAGGTGATGTAACTTGCGTAACAAACCTAAGAGGGAAACTCGAGGAGTTAGTAGATCTAAATGTGCTGACTTAATAACTGCAACCGTCCCGGTATCTTGAGCAGCTTCTATTATCATATCTGAAAGTGTGGATGCCACGGATTACTACGACGGTTTTGGTACCGGCGAAATAGTCATCGGTATAAGAGCGTACCAGTGGGGATGAGAATACTTCTATCCCAAGAGTATCGATCTCAATTATAACGTTAAGCCCTCCTACTCGACTTTGGTCGGAAATTCTATAAAGTACAATAACTCATCAGCGCAAAACTCTGATGCAAACTCCTTCTGAAAGTCATATCAAGGTAAGAGCCTCCAAAACCTGTCAGTCTCTCCAGCACATTTGGTTATATCACCTTCCGACAACAATGGCCTTGTTAACCTATCGGATTTTTCTAAAGTTGGATTATCTTCTATGCAAGATAGCTCAGCCTTTAAAAAAATACAGTACCACTCTAAGTCGCCCTCTACTAGTCTGTTTGATAGCTCTACCGTGGGTTACTCGAAATTCGGCGTTTTATCCAGCTTATACAATAACAACGCTAAGCTTATAAACTCCAAAGACTATTACACTGACAGACAAGACAGCTATTCAGCGCTATTATCAACACAAGCTAACCTTTCATCTAACTTAGAAAGCAACTCCGTAAGCAAGTATTTAGACTATAACTTTAACTTATCAGCTGAACAAAAGTCTAATAGTTTTGCTTTAAGCAACGCTAATTCCGCGCCCGACACCCATTTCTCAGACTTTGCAGCCTCTAACAGGCTAAGTAGCCAGTTGTCTACTGCCAATCCCAGCGGTGCTAATTTGCCTATGTTGCCGAATGCGAGTGACAACTCTACTAATATAAACACTACAACTGACGGCAAACATTTCGCGAATCCTTTAAAGTTTTCCCTGGCCAGCGCTAGCACCAGAAAAGCAACTACGAATCTTCCAGTCTCCGAGTACACGGATTTATCACCACAGTTAAAATACTCTGAGGCAGAAGTTGCTTTTGCTAACAACGAGGTGTCAAGTAAGTTTAAAGATTTAAAATCGGCTAACTTAGGGTTTCTAAGCCCTGACAAGAATGCCAGGCTAGTTAACAAGTTGCACACTGATAAAGGTCAATTCAACTTTTCATCCAGCAACAGTAACCTTAATGATATATTGTCTAGTGCTGGCTCATCTGAGGCCTCATTATACAATTCTTCCAGCTCGGACTGAGTATCTAGTTCTACTACGAGCAAACTCTCAGCGCTAAACGTGGCAACCTCCAGCACTAATTCCCCTATATACTCTAACGACCCGAACTGGGTTGACAAGAGCTATAACAAGTTTGAGAATCTCAAGGAGGAAGCTGCCCCTAGGGTAATGAAAAGTAAAGAAGAAACTGCCCCGTCTCACCTATTCTCTGAGTACTGGGAGACAGTGTGAAGCAACACAGATAGCTCAAATAGGCTTAAGAACAACATAATGCTAAATTCGTTTTCAAGTAATTTTTATTTACCGAGCGTAAACGAGTATGCAGAATACGATTTCAAAAACTGACAAGCCTTAGAATCCTTAGAAGACTGTTTTTGAGAAACTACGTTCTCTTCTTTTATACAAGACGAGTACCTCTCATCGCTAAACAGCTACAACGACTCTTCCCTACTGAAAAGGCAAGAAGAGCTATACGCCTCCAGTAATAGATCCCACAAATTCAAAAACTCGAAGCTCTACAAGCCACTTAAAAGTGACGGTGAGGCTTCCAGCCTATCTCTATTCTCTAAAGAAGGTTTTATAAACTCACCTTTATTACCCAAGTCCGGTTTTATAACCCCGTACAACGAGTACACCAGCGAGTCTATAGAAGACTCTTACGACTCCCTGAAAAACGCGCTATTTAACATCTACACTAAAAACGGGTTTGTCTCGGCCAACTCAACCTATGCAATAGCGCCCCTATCGTACACTAGGGTTTTAGACCCCTTTAGGGCAGACTATGAAGACTCGCTATGAAACTTTGACACCCGCAATGAAGACTTTAGTTCAAACCAGCAAGACTTTTCTAACTCTAGAGTATCCAACCCTATGAGGCTGCGTTCTACAGCGCGTAACTCTATAGTCTCCTACAATGCAATGCAAAAAGTCTTCAAGTCTAGATTAGACGAAGGTAGATCTCACGCTAGACTGTCGGACTTTTCCAACTCCTTCACTCAACACAATTTTATTACTGCCCCAAAGGCAAATTACGAAGGTATGTTAAGTAAGAACAAGAACAGTTTTTTTGATACAAAAATGTACACCTCTTCTGAAGCCGTAAACTTCAACTTAATGTCTAGCGTTTACAACTCACTAAACTCTACGCTATTGGATATACCTTTCCTAATCTCAGCAAAAAGCGACCCTTCTAGGTACTTATGGTTTGATTGACAAGCGAGATGATCTTCCATTGAAGTACAACCTGCCTCGTCAGCTAGGTATTCCCTATCAGGAGTACCTTACCACTCCAAGCCGCTCGAATTTGACACCCAAGCTGGTGACACGTTAAACGAGAGCGAAAACTACCTTAACAGGTTAGCTAGAGTAAGAAAAAATTATCTAGCTAACTGAGCTTATTCACCCTTCTTCTATTCTAGGACCTCTTCCTGAAAAAGCGGTTCCTTATCTTCTCAAGCCTTAAGTTCTACGTCAGGTACCAAATCTATGTTGTTAGCCTCCAAAAACTTTTGATCTGATGTTAACATTAGCGGTAGCTTAAGTCAAACGTACACCCCCAGTACGTCAGGTATAAGCACTCCTGCTAGGTCCTCATGAAGGCCTTTATCTGGTACTCAAGGTCTAGCCTACGACTTATCTACTTTTGTGGATATAGTTAGTAAACGTGAGCACTTATATAGAACCTACCTTAACTCCCTCAACTTAGTAGCAAATTTACCAAGCCACATGACAGCTTCCCCGGTTAACCCTGTTTTATCTGAAATAAACAACGGCTACGGCTACGTAGACCCTACTAGTTTCTCTTCTGAACTAACTCGCGAGGTCCTATACAATGACTTAAACTTTGTCAAGTTAAATTTATTAGTAAACCTCTTCAAGAACTTCACGGCAACCACGGATTACGCTGGCTTAAACACCTCCGCGCTTAACGACTACCTATTTAAGTACCTACTGGGTGAAGATAGCTCAAACGCTTTAGGTAAAAACCAGTCCCTCCTGAAAAATCAGTATAGGCCCATGAAAAAGGGAGTAACCAATATGATAAGGCTGCAAGCCACTGGAGCTATCGCAATGCCGATTGAGATAAGGCTACATATCTTAGCGTCATCTAGGGACGTAATTCATTCATGAGCTATACCTTCCGCGGGTATAAAAATTGACTGTGTGCCTGGCTATTCCTCCCACAGAGTCACTATATTTTTAATCTCTGGTATATTTTGAGGCCAATGTATGGAAATCTGTGGTAGATTCCACCATTGAATGCCAATAATAGTCTACTTCATGAAAAGAGACATGTTCTTCCTATGATGTACGCATTTTATGCACTACTCTACGGACTTGGATATCTTTGACATGACAGATAGACAGCTAGCTGATAAATTAAAAGTGGCGTCGTTTGACAAAACTTCTTGAGTATCAGAAATTAATAAAGTAGTTTAGTATATAAACTTACACTTGAAATCTACCAAAAATCTATTTTCATTTTTTTTATCCAAATTTTATGACAGTATCAAGTATAACCATAGCTTCTCTAGCAGACTACGGATATATTTTGAACGATCAACGAAGTACAGAGCCACCATTGAATCTTTAGGTAACGTTTACAGGAACTCCAAATGAACCGACCTAAAAGTACAAAACATCAAAGGCCCCCACCTGAGCAAATTCGTCAGAATAAACGCTGCCCTCTTCTTGGTATTTCTACTATTCTACACGTTAATTTTCCGCTTGGATACTTCAGTGACTTATAACCTATCTAGTGAACTCAGCCACGTATGACTATACGCCGGAGACTTGTTTTCTTATTTATCCTCTGTTGTTTTAATGCTTTTAATAAACGTATACGCCTACTTTAATACCCTTTACATTAGGCTTTTAAGTAGTTTTACGTCTAAAGACTCCAACTCGAAGTTGTTTGATTTCTCAGTTAAGTCGTCTACCGCTAAGAGGGCACCTTCAACGGCTAACCTCAACCTGACTAAACGGGCACATGCTGACATGTCCTCAGAAGCAGATCTGATGTATAGACTATTCGCTCTGAAAAACGTGGCTGATAACACTATGCTACCCAAGATTGTGCTAGAAAACACCACCAGCCTGCGCGAAAATAACACGTTATTAACGGTTTTATCAAACAGCGGGCCGGCCGTTAGCAGAAACACCACTAAGTCTTTTTCTTACATGGAAGCCGATCTCATGCTAAGAGACTACCCTACTAAGTTCATTAAATTTTCAGCTAACGAAAACACTAATAAACGCTTAAATACTAACCATGAGCTTTCTAATATCCTGGAATCTTCTACCGCTAACGCCTTGTCACAAGCTAACGCTAATAGGTGACTGCTAAGAATGCTGCCGATATCTGACTCTTTAAGTACTAATAATTCGTTGTTTACTTCCCTAAAATCAAAGGTAAGTAGCCCTTTAGAGCTTTTCGGCAGTTCTACCAATAATATATGACTAGCTAATCATAACGTCCCTAATCTCCACAATTTTGCGGAGTTTTCAGTAAACCAGGCTGCTACTAGTAGCGCCGTTATAGATAACTTCGAAATGAGTAGGCTATGAAACCAGAAAAGAAACTATCTCACGCTGGTGCCTAGTCTGCGTTATTCCGAACAAACCAACACGTTAGTTGCAAATAGGCAAGATGTCAGGTCCTTTGACGGCGCGTATAACTACGCCCTAAACGCCTCTAATTTAGACTACGGGTCCTTTCGCTGCTCTATGGTAAGCGCAGCTGCCCAGCCACAAGGCCTAAATACTCACGGCCTAGCAAACTCGACCGTATTCCTGACAACAACCAACCTCAACTTCTGAAATTCCGTAGATAAATTTTTTATAGTCAGTTTATGTTCTTCAGACTCTAAAAGCTTATCAAGTTCTTTCTATTTCGATTTACTATCTTACGATGCTAATTACACTCTATAAATGTTATTTAAAAATCAATTCAGAAATATCAATTTTTATTCTATGCCCAGCTCGATACTGTTTACTTTCAGAAAACGTATTAACTTTATTTTTTTATGGCTATCGGTATTTTATGCGTTACTATACACTATTATTTAATTGGTATTTCTTGACTTTAATTTCTACGAAATTTTTATATTACTAGTGGTGCTTTACTTTTTACTGAGCTCCAATATTATGATGCTTCTGTACACAGCGTGTATATATTTGATGCTAGCTGGTGGATACTCGATCCTAAACGACTCAGACATATATGTCGGTTTTTTATGAGTTATAGACCTTGGTGTCGGCCTAGTGTTTTTCATTTTTATGCTACACTTCTCCTCGTTTCTACAACAAAAAACTAATTTCGACATAGGTAGTAGGTATTTCTCTACAGCGTTTTTCCTAGCGACGTTTTTCTTGGGCTATTTCTACTTTCTAGCCTATCCTAACGACTCGGCCCTCAACAATCAAGTAGCAAAAAACTGATATCTTCACGTAACTTATCTAGATTATTATGGTATCTTATTTTCTCATGAGGTATCTGAGCTTAATTTACTAAAAGAGTCGTATTTCGTATTTAACTCGTTTGAGTTCTTTGTTGTAAACTTCAGTTTATTCTTTGGATTAATAGCCGCTATACTGTTCTACTTCCTAATACAGCGTATTTTCAACTTTATTAACTTTTCGCAAATAGTGGATTCTAACTCGCTAAACTCCGTAGAATCTAGCTTCTTCATCAGAAACCAAAATTACACTTTACAGCAATCTACCCCCCAAGTAGTGCGTATTTGGTCTAAGGCTAGATCTAAATAGTTTAGAACTAATGAGAAATTTCAACCACCTTATTTTAGACTTAGAAATTAAAAACAACACCAACTCCTCAAATAAGTGAGTCCATTCAAGTTGTCAAGAACTCGACTTAAACAAGTCCTTACTTGTAGGTGTTGATTCATCTAGTAAACTCACGGCCACACAAAAAACTTTTAACTCGGACTTTGAAGAACTGAACCAAGCAAGCGTCGTCTATAACAACGGCAAAGTTAACAGCTCCCATTATACCCAACAACCTTACAGCACCCAGTTTTTAACACAGGACGTGATCAACATTAACTTTTTACGTAAAGAAAGGCTTTACACGAAGTTAAAATATTCCAGGTCGCCGGCTTATGATATAGTATCAGGAGGAGCGGCTGCAATTTTAGCGGGCTTCATAGGATTTTTAATCTCTGAAAAGTTCGGTTTTGAACTAGTAGACTCTGGAGATTTTTATTACGCATTTATGTATATCGTATTCGCCTCCTTCTCAATCAGGCCATTACTGGTAACTTTAAATAGCAAAGACAGCTTAAAGTCTGTTTTTTCTTTAAAGCCGCTATTTAGTTACTTGACTGTAGTTATATCAATGCTATTAAAAAAGCTAAAGATGTAGCATGTCCTTTTCTTCCTGATGTCTTACAAAAAAGACTATTAATCGCAATAAGTGGATTTTACTAAAATTTATTATTATGAGTTTGACTATGGCTCGGAGTTAACGCGCGCGCGGTGTCTTGACACATGCAAGTTAGATTTGAATTACTATTTAATTTAAATAGCGTATGGGTGAGTAATATACTTTCAACTTTCTCGAAGTTTGGGTAAAAACCAAATATTAACTAGCACACGTATAGTTATTTAAAAACTTTTAAAAAAAACTATAGGGCAGTAATAAATATTATTTTAATACCTTCGAGGTGTGTAAAGTATCAAGATAGATTTTTGCTGTAATGCAGCAAGTCGACTATCTTTAGCTGGGTTGAGAGATCGTCCAGTCACATGGGAGCTGAAAAGTATCCCGCCGTTGGCAGCAGTGGAGAATATTAGTCAATAGGCTAACGCCTGAACTAGCACTACGCGGAAAATGATAACATTAAGTTACGAAGGCTATGAAAGCCGTAAAGTTTGTCCGCAAACCAAAAAATTGATATAATGTTTGTTAGAACCCCGGGCTAAAAAGGTGCCAGCAGCTGCGGTAATACCTTGACGGGGGAGCGTTACTGGCCTTTACTGAGCGTAAAGTATGGCTAGACTGCTTAAAAATTTACAGAGTAAACCTAAAATTTGGTTAATTAATCAGTAAAAATTTAATGCTAGAGATTTTAAGAGGTCAATTATTTTTAAAGACTAGAGATGAAATACGAACAGACTTTAATAATAACCTAAAGCCTCGGCAATTTACCATTAAAATCTGACGTCGAACCATTTAAGTATAGTTATCGAATAGGATTGGAGACCCTAGTAGTCTATACCGTGAATTGATGGATATTATACGTTGTAAAATATTTACAGCTTATACGTTAACGCTTAAATATCTCGCTTGGGGAGTAAAGCTGCAAAGGTTAAACTTAAATAGATTGGCGGGAGTTTGTTTGAACGGTGGAGCGTGTGGATTAATTCGATAATCCGCGTCAAATCTTACCAACGTATTGAATAAAATAGTTTGTAAACCTTAAAAGGAAACAACGATATTTTTTTAGCTGGTACTGCATGGCTGTCGTCAGTTCGTGTTGTAAAATGTTAAATTTATTTTCTCAACGAACGTAACCTTACTACTATTTGTTAAAATTACTGCTTGTTGAACAAACTTAAGGTCAACAAAATTAATTTTTTATTAGTAGAAATAAAAATCATAATATCTTACAATGGCTTTTATATATAGGTAGAAGAAGTCAAGTCATTATGGTCTATATATGTTGGGCTTCACATGCGCTACAAAGGCGAATACAAAAAGATGCAATATAGTAATATAAAGCTAAACTTAAAAAATCGTCTAAGTTCGGATTAAAAAATGAAATTCTTTTTTATGAAGTCGTAATCGTTAGTAATCGCAAATTAGTACGTTGCGGTGAATGATCTGTCAAACTTTGCACACACCGCCCATCACGCTCGAAGAGTCGTTTTAGTTGGACACTATCTGTCCTTTTTACAGTTAGTTGCTACTTGTAGCCAAGCTGTTTGTAAGGTAGGAAGTTAAAAATAAAGCGGTAATTTGAGCGAAGTTGAAACAAGGTAATAGTAGGGGAACCTGTTGTTGGATTACAAGTATTTATTTTTTTTATCAAGAAAACTACTATTAAACTTTTAGATTAAGTAATTGCGTAGCGTTAAGTGGATTCCTTAATAAGAAAATTTTTTTATAGCTTCAAAAGCTAATACTAACGCTAGCATTCTTTACGCTGTGACCGTTAGGCTAAATAAACAAACCCTGGTGAAGAGAAACATCTTATTAACAGGAAAAATAAATCAACTGAAAGTGAAAAAGTAGCGGTGAGCGAAATTTCTAAAAGCTAAAGTGCTAAACCTTTTATACGAAAATGAGCTTATTATTCAACCTAAGAAGGTATTAGTCCTGTTTTTCGTTTCCTAAAAAAAAGGCACGGTTAAGTAATCCGCAGAATGTAATTATGCGGTCGAAAATAGTAGAGTCAACTACTAAAGCTAAAAATATTCTTATTGATAGTGCATAGTATTGTGAAAGAACGGTGAAAATTTATCAATTTTAGAAGTGAAATATCAATGAAACTTAACGTAAAAATCTATTAGAGCTTTTTAGCTATAATGTACCTTTTGCATAATGGACTAGTGACTAAATAAGTTAAGCGAGCTTTATACAAGCGCATTTAATAAACTTACTTAAAGTTTAACTTATTTTACCCGAAGCTAATCGATCTAATTATGGATAGGCTGACAAGAAATTTAAGGGCCGAACCCGTGAATGTTGCAATATTCTGGGATGATCTGTAGTTAGGGGTGAAAGGCCAACCAAGATTAGTGATAGCTGGTTCTCCGCGAAATTTATTTAAGTAAAGCAATTAAAAATACTCTGTTAAGGTAAAGTAAATTATATTACAAATGGCTAATAAGCTACATAATTAATTAAATAACTTATAATGTAACAGAAAAAATTTAATTGGTGAGACTTATTGCGCTAAGGTAATAAGTCGAGAGGGAAACAGCCCAGATTGAATAATAAGGTGCCCAATAACATTTAATTATTAAAGTCCGTTGATCTAGCCGCCTAAAAGATAAGCTTGGAAGCAGCTATTCATTAAAGAAAGAGTAAAATCTCATTAGTTAGGTAAAGTTTACTGCTTGAATAAACTATCTGATCAACGGTCTAATAATGTATAGGCTATAAAATGTTAACCGAATTAGCAAAAAGTGAATATACTTTGGTAGCGGAGTTATCTGTAAACTTTTTAAGGCTAATTGAGAAATTAGCTGGTTAGTACCAGATTAAATAATACTAGTAACAGTAACGTAAAACTATTTATAGTAGTCACCATAAATCTTAGAATTTCATTTTAAAGTAAGTCTTAAATGATAGATACGGTCTCTAAAAAACAAGGGATACCTGTAAGTTTAATGAGAACTTTTGCTCGATATGACGTTAAATAACCTAAGCGAAAACGATATTTACAGCGTAGCTCAAATAACTTAACTTAAAAAGACTCGAGCAAGCTTTTTACTAGCTAAAAAGCGGAAAGAGGGCTAAATTACAAAATTTACGCCTTCTCAAAACCGTATTAAAACTGACACTAGTAGATGAGTAGAGTATACTAAGGTGATAGAAGAATATAACTGAAGGAACTCGGCAAATTGTCTCTGTAACTTCGGGATAAAGAGAGCTATATAGCGTCATAAAATAGAGAGCGGCGACTGTTTATCAAAAACACAGGACTTTGCTAAATTTAATAATGATGTATAAAGTCTGACACCTGCCCAGTGCTTGATAGTTAAACTTAGCTAGTGTTAGCTAACTAAATAAGCTAGAGTAAACGGCGGCTGTAACTCTGACGGTCCGAAGGTAGCGAAATTCATTGGCGGGTAAGTTCCGTCCTGCATGAATGGTGTAACGACTGCTCCGCT
>Ga0115001_10004402_pt1 | contig 10349 bp, 9 predicted proteins | sample ArcticOcean_MG_C_12_FD_89869 | JGI IMG/M metagenome (GOLD analysis project Ga0115001, IMG submission 89869) | Marine microbial communities from western Arctic Ocean - ArcticOcean_MG_CB8_130 | ecosystem: Environmental > Aquatic > Marine > Oceanic | place: Arctic Ocean: Canada Basin | collected... | reverse complement strand
TAAATTCTAACTCGTTTCACAAATCTTTTTCCAAAACAAATATTCTTTTATTTATTTCCCTCGAATTTTAATAGCTAAATTTGCAACACTCATTAAATTAGTTAGATTTAAATCCATTCGTTTTTAAACAGGTTATTATTTATGTTTATATCTTTTTTAATCAAGACTTATATTAGCTTTCTTTAATTTATCGAATAACATCATTTTGATTTGATTTCTGATTTAAAACAAAAAAACAAATTTAAATTTAATTTTAGAATAATTTAATTTTATTAAAAAACATAAAAGCCACCAAAAATTATTTAAATTTTAAAATATAAAATTACAAATATTTAAATTTTGGAACAAAGAAAATGGAACACGTTTAAATCAATTCTCTAAGGTGTGAACCTGATTTTAACTATAACTCAAAGATTGAATCGAAAGAAAAAGTATAGACATATTGATTATAAAGCTTATTAATTATTTATAGTAAAACTGTTATTTCTTTCGAATAGATGAATTAACAAAAGGTTTTAATGAAGATAACTTTAAACCAGAAGCTGATATGACAGAAAGAAAGATCCTGTAAATGAATTCTGATCCTAATGCTTTTTGTTTTATTGAGGTAACTATACATTTAATTAATATATTTACATTTAAAAGGATAAGCAAATCGTCGTCCTAAGTAAAGGTGGATCCTAGTTTTTTATTCCTCAATAATAAAAAGTGGAAAGAATCTTCCCATTAGAAGAAGGTCTTGTTATCGAATTTCATATAAAACGAGAACTAAACTTCGCAGATATTTTGAAATTAAAATATCAATCTAAATTTAATAATTTAGGTCATCCAGAAGATGATAAATTGTATAGTTATGCGACTTTGAATAGACATCCTTATAATTCATTGAAGATTTTAGGAAGTATAAGAGATAGAGGCTCTCATAGTTCTCCATGGTTTAGAACTTACGAAAGGATTACTTATGTTAGTAATAAATTCCCTTTGCTTATTAGTTATAATACAAAATAAAATAAACATGCTTTCCATATGTTAAGATTTAATACTGAAGAAAATGAAAAAAGCATCACAACTCCTGATTTCTAAAATCAAATCTTCACATTAAAAGATTTCACAAACAATTCATCAATCGAACACTAACAACCTTTAATATCAACTGATTTAATATATTCTGAAAAAGTTAAAGAGAATATGGCTTCAAAATGTTAGATTATTAAATCTGCTAACTTTTCAAAGATTCTTGTTTGTATGTTAATTTAGAAGAATGTAGGTACTAATTATGTGAAGATATTTTCTATAGATTTATCGGCATTGACTTCATAAAACCGTAATAGCTCAAACGTTGTAAAACAAATATCAATTTTTGATAATGTTCAAAATGTCTTTACTTACAATCTACTAGATAATGCTTCAAGCAATTTGAAATTCCTTAAAGTTAACAAAAAAATCTATAATGTTAAAGAAGATGAGTATTCAGATTTTAGTTTATTGTACCAAAGAAGAAAAAAGCTTGACAGTAACTTTGTTATTGTAACTACAAATTAATCTTTCAAATTACTTGAAAACTATAATGAAGTATTTAATTATCGTCTTAAATTACCTAAAATGATTGAAACAACTTTCAAAATTAATAAAATGGATTAGTTTTCATCTCCTAGATGTACTTTAACATTATCAAATGGTGAAAAAATTAGAATGAATATAGTACCTTAAGTTAAAAACCCAATACTAGTTGACATTATAAAAATTCTTTAACATATTTTACCAATAAAACTTTATGAGAAAATGCTATCTGATATTATGAACAACTGTTTAGATTTAAGCTAGTTTTAAGAAAATAAGAAACTTAACTTTTTAGAAAAAAGAAACACAACAAATAATTTTACTTTTGTCAAAAAATCTTATGATGAATAATTTGATAATCTTATTTGTTATTTTATTGTACTTTTACAATTAAGTTAAAAACAATAAGATGATTAAACTAATGAGAACTTAACTGAACAGAATGAACCTTATAAAAAAATCAAAGGAAATCCAATAAAAAGTATTCCTTAAAATAAAAAAGATGAAAACTACTATTGGAAATGTCTTAAAACATCAAACTATCATTTGAATAATCCAACTGCTAAAAAATTCTAAAATCTTTTCAAATAAAAAGTAGTCAACGACTCTTCTTTAAAAGTAAAAAACGTTTCCTTAAAGAATAAAAAGAATTTAAATAAAAATGAATCAAGTGAAAAAATGATACCAGAACCAAATTTATTATTAAAGAACTCTTAATTATAGTAATAATAGTAAAATACTTATAAATCAATATATTAACATTCTCCTTCAAAAAAATAGAGTATAGAAAATGATTTTAGTAATATTTAAGCTCCTTTAGCTCTTTTCTTTTAATAAAGATTAAGATTGTTTAGGATTATTCATTTGTATTATTAAGAATTAAAATTAAGTCAATTTTCTAAAAAAGAAAGAGTAGATTTAGGATTTCTTCTTTATTGTTATTCAAAATATTTAAAACATGAGTTTTAAGCTTAATATTGTGATTATTATGTTAGAGAATGTCCAAACTATGTCAATCGATTACTTTATAATGAGAAAATATTACTTCTAAGCGAAAGTCTTTAAGATCGAAATCCACAAACATTTTAATAGAAACAACCTCCAATGAAATCAAAAGGATTGAAAGAAAATTTATCTAAAGAAAATATTTTAGAAAGTTAAGGTTAAAATGATTTGCACTCACTTTCTTAAAAGTAATACTCTAAACCAAATGATGATGATATGACACTTGAAAAAACACCTCCTGATATTTTCTAATGGTGCTATAAGATTCTAAAGAAAAACGATTGGAATAAAAACAATGTCAAAAACTTATTCCATTAAAAAAATAAAAAGAAAACTTTACAACAAACCTAAACCTAAAAAATTCTATAACTTTATCTAAGAGGATAAAAAATGGATTAATTACAAGAAGGAACTTTTGGGAAAATGCCAATTGCATTTTAAATGACGTAACATATTTGTAGAATATTTGAAATTCTATGCTCTTAAAGTAAAAATAATAAAGATTAAGAAATGGATTTAGAAGGAATCAGATCAAAAGAAAAGAAAAGAAAACCGAAAAAAGCAAATGAATAAAACTCTTATATATCTGAATTAATAGTTGAAAAATCTGAAGAACTTAATCTTGGATACAGACTAAGAGAAAATCAAAACAAAAATTACTTTTTTACTCCTTTAAAAAATGTTCATTCTTAATTTATTGGATATCCTTTATTCTTTTAAAACTCTTATTATCTTAATAAAGAGAATATTAATTAGTATTTCTCAAAAACACCTTAAAAAAAGAATTTAGAAAGACTTTCAAAAAAGAAAAAGGTGATAAAATCTGAAAAAGTCCTTATTTATCTAATTTAAAATTCAATTACTCCAGAAATAATTGAATAATTACCTTTTGGTGTAAAAATTATAATCTAAGAACTATTAAGATGTGTAAGAATATACTTACCAAAAATATTCTAAATTCACTTACCAGAATTAGCTTTTAAATTATTAAAAAGACCAGATCTATATCAAAATCTTAAATTACACAAAGCCCAACCAGAAGAAACTAGAGATTTATTAAATGACTCTGTTTTAGATAAAAGTGGCTCTAAATCTTTTAGATCAAGTTTTATTCATATTGTTAAAATTGGAGAAAAGAATAAAAAACTTTAATAAAAGACTTTATATGAAAGCTTACAATTCAACTCTCCTTTGATTTAGTAAGATGATTTTGTAATGAGAGATATTTAGAAATTATTAAATACTACAGATTATATGAAAATTAAAGCAAAAGCAATTGAAAATATTCCTGAAGAATAAATGGAAACTGAAGGATAAAATATTTTATATAAACTTTCTATTCAAAGACTATCTTCGTTACCTGGAAAAGGATCTTTCTTTTTTGGAACATAAAAAACATTTATCACAGAAATTATGTAAATACCAGAGATAAAGTTAGCAGCTCATATTCCCCCACATTATAATGTAATCACACTTTATTTAAAAGAAGAAAAAGAATAAGCATTATTGCATTGGCCATAATTTCATAATGGAGCTGCAACAGCATTAAAACTATCAAAAGGAGCATTAAAAGGTTTTGATAATCATCATTTAAGAACATGGATATTTTATTAAAAACCACCTTAACCTAAATTTAATCATGCCGGATTTCTTTTTGGATTAGGTATTTTAGGTTATCTAGATTGCTTTTTACCAACTGATGTTTACTAATATTTGATGTTAAAGCATGATGCTACTACTGTAGGTATGTTATTAGGTTTAGCAGTTTCAAGAATAGGAGAAACAGATGAAAGTACAGTCAAATCATTTTGTTTACATCTTCCATTCTTATTACCACCTTCTTATGATCTTTACATTGATATAAATGTATAAACAGCTGCTATCATAGGAATTGGATTACTTCATAAAGGATCTTGTAATAGAATAATGTCAGAGATGACATTAATGTAAATTGGAATTCAACCAAGTAGTGATAAAGCTTTAGATAGAGAAGGTTATTCTTTAGCTGCTGGATTTTCTCTTGGTTTAATCAATCTTGGAAAAGGAACAAAACATCCTAATATAAATGATCTTGATTTAGATTCACGTTTAATAAGATTTATTGAAGGAGGTAAAAAAATGAAACCTCCTAAGAGTATGCTTTCAAATTTTAGAAATGATAATAAAAACTGTAGTAGTGTTTAAGAAGGAGACATAGTTAATACTCATGTTACATCAGCTCCAGCTTTAATAGCTTTAGCTTTAATTTATCTAAAATCAAACAATGAAAGTATAGCAAATAGAATCAAAATTCCAAATAGTTTTTGCTCTTTAGAAGATTGTAATCCAAATAATTTATTAATGAAAACTATTGCTAAAAACTTAATTATGTGGGATAAAATAGAAAATACTCAAAAATTCATAAATGATTAAATTCCTCCTTTAATTAAATTTATTTACGAAAATGATATTAAAGCAATAACTGAGAAGTTTTAAATGATTTATAATATTGAAGAAATTGATTTCCATACTGTTAATTTAATATACGTAAACATAATTGGTGGATGTGTTATGACAATGGGACTTAAATATGCTGGTACTTGTGATGATTAAGCTTCACAAATAATAATAAAATAAATTAAATTTTTACAACAGATCAAAATTGAAAATAACAATCTAATAAGTGATCCAGCAACCAAAAATTGTTTGGATTAATACACTGTTTTTAATTTATTATGTGTATGTGCATAATCTTTAGCTATTATTTAAGCAGGAGGATGTGATCTTTAATGCTTTAAAGTTATTAAATAAATAAAGAAAAGAATTTAAGAAAGTTCTGTTGCTAATTATGGATTTAACATGGCTATTCATATGGCTCTTGGATTTTTATTCTTAGGTCATGGAAGGTAATAATTTATATTAACTATTTTTAACATCTTTATAGTCACAGTTTTACAAGAGATGATTTATCAATTGCTCTACTCCTTATTGCTTGTTATCCATAATTCCCAGTTAGCCCAAATGATAATAAATATCATTTATAAGCTTTAAGACATTTCTATGTTATTGCAATTAAACCAAAGTAATAATTTTATTTCTTATTCTTAATTAATTAAGACTTTTCCATACTATTAATGTGGACACAAATTAAAGTATATCATTGAAAATTGAAATAGAGATTGAAAAAAACGGAAAAATTACTAAAGAAGAGCATATGACACCACTTTTATTAAAGGAAAACTATAAAATTCTTGCTGTTAAAGTTCTTTAAGAAGATTTTTATTAACTCAAATTTGATTTTGATAAAACAAAACCACTACACCATTAATTACTTTATGTAAAAAAACAATATAATCAAAATATAGATAAGAAATAAATAACAAAAATTATCAATCAAATTGAGGAACATTCTTTTACAAAAGAACATAGAGAATAAACTGAAAATTTATTAAAAGACAATATTCATTACAAATTATACGAATCTCTTGTTTAAGATGAATTTCATTTCTAACCACACATTCTAAAAAGGCTTTTATTTGAAAGTAATCTTTCAATGACTATTTAACAGAAATAAAAATACTTATAAAAATATGTTGAATGTGAAAATAAATTAATGAAGAATTAAATGGTGGTTTTAAAATAGAAAAAATAATTAATAGAAGATAATTAAAAATAAAAGTTTAAGAATCTAATGCTTATGTTGTATCTGTAATTTATGAAAGAAGATAGATTGGAATAGTTTTCATCACTTCTTAATATCTATAAAACTTTGCAAACTCAAAAATAAACAGAAGCATAATTTTATAGAAACTTCAATATTCTTATACCATTTTACAAAAACTACAAGAATTTATTTAAATTTTAAGAAGAACAAGATGCTCCATACTTTAATTCGATATAAATATAAAAACTTTAAAAATAATATACCTAATCTTTTAATATTGAGGTAATTCTATTTTCTTTTTAAGATTTATATTATTAGCAAATACCTCTTTTAAGTGAATATCTTAACAATATAGATAGTATAAACTATTAAGCATTAGTCAATTAAAATGAAAACTAATTCTGTAAGCCTAATATTGTTTTATTTAAACTTTTTTAGACTAACTCACAAAATATTGTATTTTCTTTTAAATACCATCACCTTATCAATTGTAATAAATCAAAAGTTTTGTTTCAAATCTTATGATGAGTTCAAAAAATAAAGAATACATGGTAAACTTAAATTTTTGCCTTTTTATTAATTTTTATAGAAAACTAATGAAAATTTATAGCATTTAGTAAATCTCTGCTTATTCTATGCATATGCTTCATTCCCAGATTGTAATAGAAAGGTTATCGAATAAATTATTCATATATTGTTTTAACAATAAAGATGATGATTAAGTGTTTTTAATATTAAATGGATTTTTAGTTTAAAAATTAAGAAATTTAAAATATATACATCATATAAATTTTAGTTTATTATCATTTAATTTAGATTTTTACTATTCATTCTATATTACCCATTAATTGTATCATATAATACATCAGAGGAAATAATTTACCAAATAATCCTAAAACGATAGCTAGCAAAGTAATTTTAAACGGTATTTTCATAATAATTCACTTAATTCAAATTTTTATAAAATCTTTTTTTAAAGTTTAATTTTAAATTAAAAATATTTGTTAAAATCATAAAATTATAAATTATTAAATTATGAATTTTTTAAATTTATGAATTTTTATAAATATATGATTTTTTATTATTTTCGAATTATTTGATAAATATTCAAAAGATATATATTTATAATTTAAAATCAAATTTTTTAAAACTTTATAGCAAAAATAATTTAATCATGGAAAAACAAGAAAAGGAATATAAAAGGCCAGATCTTAAAATTATCTTAATCGGTGACTCCGCTGTCGGAAAATCCAAGTAATTCTTTTAAAAACCATCTAATCGTTTTAAAGACTGGTGGAAAGATTTTTATTAAATGATTAGTAATTATTTCAAAATATCCTTTTAAATATTTAAATAGTGAAGAAAGAAATTTATCAACCTTTGCAGTAACATTATTCAGACATCAAGCTGAATTGAACGGTAAGAAATTAGAAATAGGTATTGGTTTTATGAGTGTTTTTAATGTTTATAGATTTATGGGATACTGCTGGTTAAGATGATTTTGATTCTATGCATCCTTCATATTATTTTTAGGCCTAAGGAGCAATTTTAGTATTTGATGTCACCAGAAAGATTACTTATAAAAACCTAAAAAAATGGTATTCAGAAATGAGAAAACATTGTCCAAATATCCCTTGTATTTTAATAGCAAATAAAATAGATCGTTTTTTTAATGTTAATAATTATTAATTTTTCTAGTTAACCTTGAAGTAACAAAAACTAAATTCGGTTTTGCTGAAAAGAAAAATTTGGATTTATTTTATACATCAGCAGCTGATGGAACTAATGTTGTTAAGGTAGTGTTATACAATTTATTAAAATAACAAATTTATAGATATTTAAAACAATACTTTAAAAATCGTTGGAATATAAAACAAATAATAGTGATACATTTGAAGGATAAGTTATGGAACTTCTTAATGATGTAACAAACCAATATTTTCTCTTTTTAACACATTTTTATAGTAAGAATTGTTCAAAAAATATGAAAAATGATAATAATTTTTATTATACATATAAACATATTTTATTCTTTAAATTAAAAATTTATAATTTTAGGTATTTTTAATTTTTTGAAAATTTAACAAAAATATAAAAATAAATTAAATAAAAATTAATATTAAATCATATTAATTTAAATATTTAAATTTCATAACTTTTTCTTTAAATATAAAATAGTTAAATTAAATAAATGTAAAGGTAAACAAGTTTCTTTTAATTTTACATTAATTAGAAAAACTCGTATGAGATTAAGACCAATAAGACGTCCTGCATTTAATCTTGATTGTAGGAATCAATAAGCATCTAATTTGAAAAAATACAATCCTCTTAGTGATAAAAATCTTAGAACTTTTTTTGAAATTGGATAGGTACAAAAAAGATTAATAAAATAAGGTTTGGTAACTATATTTATAAGTTGTTTTTTTATAATCATTAATAGGTTTAAAATGATGGAACTATAATAGTAAGGTAAAGATATTAAAAAGGATACCGAAAGAAAAAATGTGTCGGTTTTAGAATGAGATGGTCAAGAATAGCAACGGTTGGTTTTAAAACTAGATCTAGAAAAAGATCAACTATGAATAGTGATTAAGGATAATAAATGAATAGTAGATAAAAATTACCTGGAATTAAAAGAAAAAGACCTAATGTAAATTTTTTTGTTATTTTTTCTTATTTATTTTTTAGAATAACCCTTATAAAGCAATGTAAAAGAAAGATTAGCATTATCATGTTACTTAATAATAATTTTAAAATGAACTTAATGATTATAGATAAATAGCAGAAGGAAAAAAGAGGAATAAAAAATAAAGAAAATCAGGTAAAAAACAATAAAAGTAATATCTTTAAGAGGAAGGATATGCTCCTTTAAATGATGAAGAAAAATATGAATAAGAAGAAGCTGCTACTAAAATATAAGCTATGTACAAAGGTAAAATGGCTAGAAGATAAGTTAAATAAAAAGAATAATAAGTATAGATATTATAAGAATAAAATGAAGCAGCAACTTATATTTAAGCGAGATGGAAAGGCAAAAAGACAAGAAAGGAAATAGTAAAAAGGAAAAAATCTAAAAAATAAAATAGGGAAGAGATGTCTGAAGATTAAGCTGCTACATATATATAATCTAGATATAAAGGAAATATAGCAAGAAAATAAATAAAAAATAAATAATAAATCGAAGCAGCAGAAGAGGAATAAGCTGCTACTTATATATAATCTAGATGGAAAGGTAAATAAGCAAGAAAGTAAGTTTAGGAGAAAAAAGAAAAATAGGAAGAATAAGAAGCAGCAACTTATATTTAAGCAAGATGGAAAGGCAACTAAAAAAGAAAGGAATTAAAAAAATAAAAAAAGAAATGATTAAATATTGATATTAATTCAAATTAATTTTATTTGGGTAGACCATTTTATATTATAAATTATTTAAAACTTTTCTTCAAATTATTTTTTATTAAAATTGCATATTTTTGTTATTTTATAAATAATTTATTAATTTTAGAATTTTTATAAAAATATAAAAATTAATTATTATAAAAATATTATCAACTATCTACATCATTTCATTCGTTATAATAATTATTAAATACACGATAATAAAATTATAATACAACTAAAATTCAATATCAAAAATATTAAAAATGTTCACCACAACAAAAGGTCAACCCCAATTAACTGAAAACGTCTTTAAATTCATTAAATGCTTAGAATTTTAACAAAGAGAGAATAAAATTATAAATTAGTTTCTTGAATCAAGTTAAAATAATTTTGAAAAAGATTAATAATAATTTTCTGATGATGTTAACAGCGCTTAATTATTTTAAGATCAATTCAAAGCAATTGAATGTTAAAATAGTTATGACATTGAGTTATTTCCTAGCTAAAGCTTATCAAAGACTAGAATTGAATAAAATCTTGATAATTATGTTGAGGAAGATGCATCGTCTTATGTATTATTTCCTGACAAAGACTTAACTAATTTCAGAATTGATGAGGATTTTAATATTACCGATATGAATCCTTTTGCTGATCAGGAGTTTCCTAATTCTGAATTAAAAAATAACAGTTTAGATTTTCCTGATAAGGTAGCGATCAAAATGCTATACTCTTCTAAAAAAGATAACTCAGATAATGAATCAAC
>Ga0115001_10004396_pt1 | contig 10359 bp, 8 predicted proteins | sample ArcticOcean_MG_C_12_FD_89869 | JGI IMG/M metagenome (GOLD analysis project Ga0115001, IMG submission 89869) | Marine microbial communities from western Arctic Ocean - ArcticOcean_MG_CB8_130 | ecosystem: Environmental > Aquatic > Marine > Oceanic | place: Arctic Ocean: Canada Basin | collected... | reverse complement strand
TTTTGATGAAACAGCTGAAAACCCAGATCTTTCAGAAGAAAGTTTACCTCATAATGAAGCAGGTACATCATCTAGTGGAACAATGGCAGCAATGATAAAACCTAATGTTCCATCACCATCAATCTCTAGCTATAATAGTTCTGTAACTAGCAATGTAATTACAGAAAAAGATAAAGCAGAGAATATAGATATACCTGCTTTCTTAAGGCAGCAAGCTGACTAATAAAAGTAACAGCTTGAATAAATACAGGTGGAGACAATATGTTATATTATTTATTGTCTCCATAGTTTTTCTTCTTATTACAGTAAGAATTATTTTATTGCAAGGATTTGATACTGATTGTTTTTTACTCAATAAGTCTAGCTGTGAAGTTAATCTCAGTAAGGTAGCAGACAAACGTCAAATAGATCATAGAATAATTAAAAAATACAGGGGTATAATCTATGATAGAAATGGTGAAATACTTGCAATGAGTTTACCTAAAAAAACATTATGCATTAATGTTTATAAGGTTAAAAAATTACTGAAGACAAAGAATACAAACTATAATAAGTTACTCAAAATAATTGGATTATCTGAAAAAGATTTTTCAAAAATATTAAAGAAGCACTCAGATAAAAAAGAGTATTATTTAAAAAGAAAGCTCAATGATAGCCTTGTATCAAAAATAAAAGAATTAAACCTACCACATATTTATTTTATAGATGAATTTTCTCGTGTTTATCTTGGAGGGTCATATTTTTCTAATATAATTGGCTTTACAGATATTGATGACAATGGTCAGGCAGGTATAGAGTATTCAAAAAATAAAGAGTTAAATTCTACTCCGGGAATCAAAAAAGTTAGAAAGGATAATCTTGGACGCTCAGTTGAATTAATTGAGGTTGTTAAAAAACCCATACCTGGACAAAATATATATCTATCTTTAGATAAAAGGATTCAGTTTATTGGGTATGATATTTTAAAAAAACATGTTGAGAGAAGTAATGCTGACAGTGCATCGCTTGTTTTAATAAAAAATACAACTGGTGAAATAATTTCTATGATTAATTATCCATCCTTTAATCCTAATAATAGACAAGAGATGACTGGGCATAAGATAAGAAATAAAGCAGCGACATATACATTTGAACCAGGCTCTACCATGAAACCATTTGCTGTATACACAGCATTAGAGACAAAATCTGTTGACTATAATTATACAGTTAATACATCCTTAGGTTTTCAATTAAAAAATAAACCTCTCAAAGATTATAAGGATTTAGGGGTTTTAGATCTAGAAGGAATCATCCAGAAATCAAGTAATATCGGCGCAGCAACTCTGTCAAAAAAAACCAATAAAGAGGATATATATAACACTTTGAAAGACTTGGATTTTGGTAGCAGTTTATATGTTGACTGGCCTGGCGAGCAAAATGGAAACCTATATCATTATAGAGAATGGTCTGAAGACGACCATGCTTCTATTAGCTATGGGTATGGGATATCAGCAACATTATTACATTTAGCTAATGCCTATGTCACGTTAGCTAATTATGGAAAAAAAATTCAATTAACATATGAAAAGGTAAGTGAGAATGAAATCTATTATGATGAAGTACTAAATGAAAATATCTCAAAAGACATTGTAAAGATGATGAGGTCTGTTGTTGAAATAGATGGCACAGGAAGAAAAGCTAAATTAGAAAAATATTCTGTTGCTGGTAAAACTGGCACGTCAAGAATCATGATCAATGGTAAATATAGTACAAATAAGCATAATGCAATATTTGTAGGCATTGTGCCAGCTTCTAAGCCCGAGTATGTAACTGCAGTTATTGTTCGTAATCCTAAAAAAGGTAACGCATCAGGAGGAAGACATGCTGCGCCTATATTTAAAGAATTTATGAGTCATTCATTAAACTTATTAAGAGTTTATCCGGATATTAAATAGACTATGAATAGTGATATTAAAAATATAATTAAGTTTTCACAAGAGATTAAGCCTAAGCCTGTAAACTTTAAAAAAATATTTTCTTTTAATAGTAAGGATGACTGTAAAAATAAAATACTAGTCCTTAGTAATCCATCCAGACAAAGTATGTATGATTATATAAATGAGGCCATAGATAATGGAATTATTGGATTAATTATAACCACTACTATTGATGTTAATCTCTTAATAAAAGATATTCCAGTTTTAAAATCAAAATACTTAAATGACAATTTAAATATATTTCTTGATTATTTATATAATAAACCACTTAAAAATAAAAAAATAATAGGGGTGACTGGCACAGATGGTAAAACATCAACTTGTTATCTTATTGCTGATAGTTTGACTAAATTAGGTAAAAAAGTTGGCATAATCTCTACAGAAGGTAATGGAATATACCCAAGATTACAAGAGAGTAGTTATACAACACCAAGAAGCGATATTTTATATAAAATATTTGACGATTTTAGAAGAAAAAAAACAGATATTGTTGTCATAGAATGTTCCTCTCAGGGTTTACATCAAGGAAGATTGAATCATATAGTTTTTGACACTGCTATAATTACAAATTTAAATAAAGATCATATCGAATATCATAAAACCTTTAAAAATTATACTAAATCTAAACAAAAACTCTTAAATATGACTAGAGGAAATATATTTTTAAATATAGATTGCAAAAATACTATTTCTGAATTTAGTAATATAAAAAAATCTAAAACAATACTTTATGGAAGCCATATAGATGAAAATATAATATGTAGATTAATTAAACCATTAAACATATTGGAAGATAACTTTATAAAATCTAATCGTTCTCTGTTATATAAATTTCTTGTTAACGAAGGTTATTCTTTAAATATGATTAAACCTATCTTGAGCAAGAAATCTAAAGTTATTAAGGGGCGGATGAATTATTTTAGTGATAAAAAAAATAACGCTATATATATAGTAGATTATGCGCATACAGAGTATGCTTTAGAAAGACTCTTGAAAGATATAAAAATAAAATCTGGAAAATTATTTTTGATAACTTTATTTGGCTGTGGCGGAAATCGAGATATGAGGAAAAGATCTAGAATGGGTGCAATTGCAAAAAAATATTCTGATAAAATTATTCTCACAGATGATAACCCGAGAGATGAAGACCCTATGAGTATAATTAACGATATTCATAAGAAAATAAAAGATAAGTCTAATATTTATATTATCCCGAATAGAAAGAAGGCAATTAAGAAAGCATTCTCAATGTCTACAAAAGATACCGTGATAATTTTTTCTGGAAAAGGAAATGAAGATAATATTATTTATAATAATAAGGTCATCAGTCATAATGATATAAATTATTTAAAAAAATTATTGAAATGAATATATTGATATCAGAGTTAGAAAATATCTTAAGTTCAAAAGTAATTAATATGAATAATCTGGTTTCTATTGATGGAGTTTCTATTGACTCTAGAACAATTAAGACAGATGAATTATTTATTGCGATAAAAGGTGATAATCATGATGGCCATCAATTTATTAATGATGCTATCAAGAATGGAGCATCACTTATTATTTCTGAAAATATACTAGAGGGTTTTCCATGTATTTCCATAGATGATACGACGGATGCTTTAGTTAAAATTGCTAAATTTTATGCTGATAAAATCGACCCTATTATAATAGGTATTACTGGTACAAACGGGAAAACCTCTGTGACAAATATGACTTCTATGATTCTTGGGACCTGTAAGAAAATATTAAGTACATATAAAAATTATAATAATCAAATAGGGTTGCCATTATCAATGCTGAAAGGGGTGGAAGAGGATGAAGTTTTTGTTCTGGAAATGGGAGCTAGCAAGGTTGGTGATATAAAAGAATTAATAGAAATTGCAAAACCAACTATAGTTGCATTATTAAATGTTTCTCCAGCTCATATGGACAGTTTTAAAAGTATTGAAAATATAATTAAGACAAAAGAAGAGATCTTGCTATATCAGGGATATCCAAAAACTGTTGTATTAAGCTTAGACGATGATAATTTTGAAAGGTGGGCATTAAAGGCTAACAAAAATAAGATTATCACAATATCTATTAATCAATCTGCTGACTATTATATCTTTAGTTCAAACGAGAATAGTATATGCGTCAAAACACCATACTCAGATATTATAAATTTAGATGTAAATAATCTAGAGCCTCATACTCTCAATAATATTTTATTTTCAATAGCACTTGCATATGAAGCGGGAGCTAGATTTTCAAATGTTATCGAAGGTCTTGGTAACTATAATGATGTAGATGGAAGATTTAACATAAAAAATGGGTGTCATGGCTCAAAAGTTATTGATAGTTCTTATAATGCTAACCCACAATCTTTTATAGCCTCTATTAATTCACTTATAAGATTAGAGGGTGAATCATGGCTTATTATGGGAGAGATGGGCGAATTAGGTAAAGATTCCCAGCTATATCATAAGCAAGTGGCGCGTCATGCATATGAGATGGGGGTTAAAAAATTATTTGTAATTAGTAAGCATGCGAGTGTAATACTTGATGAATTTGGTCAAAATTCTTATGCCTTTGATTCAGCTGAAGCATTAATTATTTTTATCAAGCCACAACTCAATGATAATGTTAGTATCTTAGTCAAGGCATCGCGTTTTATGAAATTTGAAATTATTGTGAATGCATTAACCGAAAGGAAGAATTAATACTTATATGCTTTATTATTTATTCGACTATTTAACCCAATATAATTCTGGATTTGATGTTTTCCGTTATCTTACATTAAGAATTATATTAGCTGCTCTAACAGCTCTAGTAATTTCTTTAGGACTTGGGCCTATTGTAATTAATTATTTGAATAGTAAAGAATTATACCAAAGTATAAGAACTGATGGGCCAAAATCACATATTAAAAATAAGTCTCAAACACCATCCATGGGCGGCCTTATAATAATCATATCAATAATATTGAGTACATTACTTTGGTCAGATGTTTTAAATAAAAATATATGGATACTATCATTTACATTAATATCATTTGGAGTGCTTGGTTTCTATGATGATTATAAAAAATTTATTGATTCATCAAGTGCCGGCATAAGCGGGAAGAAAAAATTAATATTTCAAATTATTATCGCTGGTTTGATAGCTTATTTTATATTCAGCAGATCAACGAGTTTGATAGAATTAGAGCTAATGATTCCTTTTTTTAAAGATTTTTCATTATATCTTGGAGTATTTTTTATTCCTTGGTCGATATTAGTAATAATTGGTTCCAGTAATGCAGTAAATTTAACCGATGGTTTAGATGGGCTTGCTATTTTACCTTGCATATTAATTGCTGCTGCATTTGTTTTATTCGCTTATGTCGAGGGTAACTTTAATATTGCTAATTATTTATTAATTCCTTACCTGCCTGGAGTGTCTGAGATTGCAATATTCTCCAGTACTATTGTTGGCGCAGGACTTGGTTTTCTTTGGTATAATTCGTATCCAGCGGAAGTATTTATGGGTGACGTAGGATCTTTATCGATAGGTGCTGTTTTAGCAACAATTGCAATTTTGCTAAGACTAGAGGTTGTGTATGCAATCATGGGAGGAATTTTCATTGTAGAAGCTTTATCTGTAATAATCCAAGTGACCTCATTTAAATTATTTGGCAAAAGAGTTTTTAAGATGGCACCTATTCACCATCATTTTGAGCTCAAAGGTTGGCCAGAACCCAAGATTATTGTTCGCTTTTGGATTATAACATTTGTGTTAGTTCTTATAGCTCTAGCATCATTAAAAATTAGATAAAATGTCAAAAAATAAGTTAATACTAGGTATTGGTGTCACAGGCATGTCATGTGCAGATTTTTTTAAATCTAAAGGTATACTTTTTAAGATATTTGATACTAGAGATAAAGACTATTTTGTTGATTACGATTTTGGAGATATTACTCCTGATTCTATTTATTTCAAAGAATACCCAGTTAATTTGCTAGATAATACTGATGAAGTAATAATTAGTCCGGGTTTAGATAAGAATCATAAGGTATTTAAAGATATTAAAAGACATAAGATTAATGTTGTAACAGATATTGATATCTTTAAAAGATACTGTGATAGAAAATTAATATCTGTTACCGGAACTAATGGAAAGACTACGATGGTTACAATGCTAAAACATGCGCTTAATGAAATAGGTTATAACTGTATTGCATGTGGAAATAATGGAATACCTCCTCTTTCAATTATAAATAATTTTTATGACTATATCATACTTGAATTATCTAGTTATCAACTTGAGTATATGTCAGATTTAAAATCATTCGTGAGTGTTATTACAAATATTGATTATGACCATTTGGAACGACATAAAAACATAGAAAATTATTCAAAGATAAAGCTGTCAATATATAAAGACTCATCCTTTTCTTTAGCTTCAAACTCAATTAGCGACTTAATTCAAAATATAAAAAATATTAAGACTTATGGTATGACTGATACCGGGGAAGTTATAGTAAATGGTTCTATAATCAAAGATCTATATTATGACAATTTTAAAATATATTTTAAAAATAAAAATTTAGAATATAAAGGCAAGCATAATCTTGAAAATATACTAGGCGTTATATCTGTGTTAGATATAATTAAGGTTGACATTAAAAAGTCTTTGAATGCTTTAAATGATTTTAGTTATTTACCGCATAGGATAGAGTTAATTAAATCATCAAAAAATATAAATTGGTATAATGACTCAAAATCTACAAATTGTGCATCAACAAAAGCTGCCTTAGAGTATATTGATGAGAAAATTATTTTAATACTTGGTGGATCCATGAAAGATATGAGTTACGAATCATTAAGCCCTTTGATAAACAAAAAGGTGAAGCTTGTAATATTTATTGGTGAAAATAAGGATTATATTAAGAAACAATTACAAATAACCACTAAAACAATTGATGCTAACAGTATCGAGTCTGCTGTCAAAATATCATGGTTACACTCCTTAGTTAACGATAATATTTTATTATCTCCTGCTAGTCCAAGTTTTGATATGTTTGAAAACTATGAAGAAAGAGGTGCTGCATTTATCTCTGCGGTTCAGAATATTGCTAAGTGATTTTATTAAAAAAAATATATTAATTAGCGAAAGCCAAGGCATAGATCATGCCCTAATCATATGTTTTGTTGCTTTATTATCTATAGGAATGATAATGATTGCTTCAGCTACGCTTGATTATGCGTTAGATCAGAGATCAAATTCCTATTACTTTATTACTAAACATTTAATATATTTGTCTATGGGGATAGTACTATCAGTAATTATTTCTAAAATTAAACTAAGCTTTTACTATGATTATGGAAAATATTTTTTATTGCTATCCTTTATCATTTCACTGGTAATCTTTATTCCCGGATTAGGAAAAGAGATAAATGGAGCAAAGAGATGGCTTGACTTAGGTTTCATAACTATACAGGTTTCGGAGATATCAAGGTTATTTATTATGTTTTGGATTTCTGGATTTATTGTAAAACATGATGTTAATAAAAGTTTTAAGAAATGCTGTTTTATGATTATTATATTGTCTTTAATTATTCTCTATCAAAAAGATTTTGGTAGTACAGCCCTACTTATTTTTACATTCTTTTCTTTAATGTTAGTAGCTGGTTTACATTTAAAATATTTATTTACTTCTATATCACTAGCCGTGCTATTAGCTATTCCGTTAATACTCTATGTGCCATATAGGTTTAAGAGAGTTATATCTTTCATGAACCCTTGGGATGATCAGTCTGGGGGTGGTTATCAGCTTATAGCATCACTTTTAGCATTTGGCAAAGGAGGATTTTTTGGTTTAGGTTTAGGATCCAGTATTCAGAAGCTAAGCTACTTACCTGAATCATATAATGACTTTATATTTGCTTTAATTGCGGAAGAACTTGGATTATTTTTTTCTTTAATTGTACTGATCTTATTTGGTATTATTTTTTTTAGAATTATCAGTCTTGCTAATAAGTCACATGATAATAATCTTAAATTTGCAGCAAATTTAAGTTTTACACTAGGTTTTTTTATTACTTATCAAGCTTTAATACATATAATGGTTAATACGGGCTTGGCTCCAACCAAAGGGATGGGTTTGCCATTCATTAGTTATGGAGGAACCAATCTTCTAATGATGTTTATTTTCATTGGCCTATTAATTAGAATACAAATTGAAAATCGTCAAAAAATTAGTCATGCTGTGAAAAGGGGATATTAATTTAATATGAAAATAGTTGCAATTCTAGCTAGCGGTACTGGTGGACATGTATATCCTGCATATACTATTGCGCAAGAGTATATTAGTCGTGGTTATAAGATTTTATGGATTGGGACTAAAAATGGGCTTGAAAATAGAGTAATAAATAATTCATCAATAATTATTGAACATGTAAGCTCGCAGGGGATACGTGGAAAATCACTACTTAAAAAAATATTAGGCTTATTTAATTTCTTAAAATCGATATATGAGTCATTTAAACTACTTAATAAATATAAGCCGTCTTTGACAATTGGATTTGGAGGTTATGTTAGCGTTGGGGCTTCGATAACTTCTTTTCTATTATCAATACCACTGATAGTACATGAACAAAATTCAATAGCGGGTACTGCTAATAGAATTAACTATTACTTTGCTAAACGTGTTTATGAAACATTTCCTTTAAGTTTTAAAAGAAATAGTAAAAAAATAATACATACAGGTAATCCTGTGAGGCCATCATTTGATAAGGTAAAAAAACCAGAAGAAAAATATATTGATAACAATCCTTGTATTAATATTTTAGTTATGGGAGGCAGCCAAGGTGCGGAATTCTTAAATAATACTATGCCTTTTGCTTTTTCCCACTTTCATAGTACTAATGTTTCTATAAAACATATTAGCGGACCTAACCATAAAGAATCAGTTAAAAATAAATATTTAAAATATTCTATAGATGCGACTGTGATAAAATATTCTGAAAAAATAGATGAATTATATGACTGGGCAGATTTAGTTATATGTAGAGCTGGGTCAACGTCTATATCTGAATTAGCAAAAATAGGAATAGCGGCATTGTTAGTACCATTCCCTCATGCAACAGACAATCATCAGTTCTTTAACGCAAGTTATTTAGCTAAAAATTCTGCAGCTATTTTATTGGAAGAAAAAATTGACTTTATCGAAAATTTTATTACTATTGCTAATATCCTTTTAAATGATAAAAAGCGTATGTATATGTTATCAAAAAATATACAAAATATATTTCCATTGAATACTATAAGTATCATCATGAAAGATTCATTAAAGTTAATTAAATAAATCATGATAATAAAAAAAAATATATCTTTAAAAAATTTTACAACAATTCATATTGGTGGTAATTCAAAGAATATATATTTTCCAGAATCTATAGAGGATATATCTGACTTAAAAAAAATATTATTATTACCTAAAACTCTGATTATTGGGAAAGGTTCAAATATTGCATTTTCAGACAATGGATATAAGTCTGATATTATTTCTTTAAGTAAATATGATAAGAAGAATATTTCTATTATTGATAATAGTTATATATCTATTTCCGCTAACATGTCATGCGCAAGACTTGCAAAGTTTTGCCATAAACAGTCTATAGCTGGTTTTGAATTTCTTCATGGAATACCAGGAACAATTGGTGGAGCATTAGCTATGAATGCTGGTGCATTTAAACAATCAATATGGAATTCCGTTGATTCCGTGAATATTGTTAATAAAACTGGTGATATAAAAAATATTTCATGTAAAAAAGTTAAAACTGCTTATCGTAGTGTTGATAGGAATAATATTTTATTATTTTTAGATGTACTGCTAGTCATAAATCAAAGAAAAGTATTTGATAAAAATATTCTCAAAGAATATTCTAAGCATAGGAGTCTAACTCAGCCTATAAAGCAATGGTCATCAGGTTGTATTTTCAAGAATCCCTCGAAAGATACTTCGGCAAGCTCACTTATTGATTCTCTTGATATTAAAAAAAGAAAAATTGGCGGAATATATATTTCAAAAAAACATTGTAATTATTTTATCAATGATGGTAGTGCTTCATGTGAGGATCTCATCAAACTAATCAAATATGTTGAGGAGTTGATTAAAAAAAAATATAATATCTCTGTTACCAGAGAGATTTGTATATACTAAGATAATAATGAATAAGTTATCTGGAAAACATATTGGAATATTATGCGGGGGTTGGTCTGACGAAAGATCAGTGTCTTTAGATAGCGGAAAATCAGCTTATAAGTCACTCATGAGTAGCAACTTAAATGTTTTTATTTTTGATTTTAAAGATAATGACATTGACATGCTTTCTAAATTTATTAAATTTAATAATA
>Ga0115001_10004385_pt1 | contig 10370 bp, 11 predicted proteins | sample ArcticOcean_MG_C_12_FD_89869 | JGI IMG/M metagenome (GOLD analysis project Ga0115001, IMG submission 89869) | Marine microbial communities from western Arctic Ocean - ArcticOcean_MG_CB8_130 | ecosystem: Environmental > Aquatic > Marine > Oceanic | place: Arctic Ocean: Canada Basin | collected... | reverse complement strand
TAATTATCAAATAAAATAAAATTTAATATTAAACCACAATAAAAATTTATTTATATTCATAATTTTAAATTTATTCGAAATATAATTAATAAATAATTAGATTTGTTAAAATTTAATTAATTTATAAACTTTTAAACAATTGACAAAAAAGTTTTTTTATATAACATTTATATTTAGTAATATGTAATATCAAACTTCTTTCCATTCTTTTTCTTTTAAATTAAAAGTCCACTCATCTTATAGATTAGCTTTAAGTTTTTTATGTATTTTTGTATCTTCCTCATAATAATTCCTTACTAAAAATTATTCCGCTTTTAAAAGAGCTGATAATGCAAAATTTATATTTGACCAATCAGTTTTAAAAGGATGAACTAAAATAGTTGCCATATTGTTTATATTACCAAATGCTATATCCGTTGTAAGTCTATCACCTACCATAACAACTTTTTCAGGATTTTCTAAATTATTTTTTAAATATTTACATGTAGCTTTTTATTAAAGTTTTGTAAAATTAAATGGTTTTCTTCCTATTATACCTGTATGAAAAAATCTTACTTTTTTTAATTCTTCTTCAAATAAATCCTTTTCCTATTCATATCTATTTTAATTCATATTTGAAACTACTAAAGTATTATCAACACCAAAAATTTTAACCGCATCTGCAAAAGATTTTTTTACTTATTCATTTGGAAATTTAGGATGATGATCATGACATAAAGTGTTATCTTTATCAAATATTATTTTTTCCATTCCCATTTCCTTCATTTTTTTGAAGTTTAAACACGTAATATCTTTTACAATAACATGGGGTCTAATAATACTTGTGAGTTTTTTAATCATGTACTTGTTTATCTATATAAAATATTTAAATTTATATGATTTAATAAACATTTTTAAATTTATTCATTTTTTATAAAATTATTATATTCTTTTAATTTAAATATCCAATTTGAAACTATTTTTTAATTTAAATTTTAAATCAATAATGAACAGCACACTTGATAGAATAAAAATTTTGATTATAGGACCTAAAAGTTCAGGTAAATCTACAATAGCTAATTTTCTTGGTGGAAGAAAGCATATTCTAACTAAAAATTATCGTCCAACTAATGGAGTAAGGATTCTTGAGTTTGAAAAATAAGCTCCAAAGAATCCAAATATACCAGGTGATTAAAAAATTACCGTTGAACTATGGGATGTCAGTGGTGATTAAAAATGGTCAAGATGTTGGCCAGCAATTAGAAATTAAGCCCATGGAATTATATTTTGTTTTAGTGCTGAAAATCCAAAACATCCTAACTAAATGGCTAATTGGATTGAGAGTTTTGCTAAAAAAGAAAGAATAGCAGCAAGTTTATGTGTAGCTTTTGCTCATCATCCTTCAGGAATGATTAGAAATAAAGCTGATAAACCAAAAGGATTAACGAAATTAGAATAACATGATACTTGTATAGAAGAAAGTGATTCACTATATCTAGGATTCGATAAATTTTTCGGTAAAGTAATGAAAAAACTATATTAAAAGAGAGAAAATGAAGAAAACGCATTAATGAGAGATATGTGAGGAAATTTAGTAAATTTTAATTCGTTTCTTATTTTGTTATTTTAATAAATTTTAATAAAATTTAACATTTTATACAAATTAAATTATTTATTAATATATCTTCATAGCTTTTTAAGATTAATTTAAAATTTTAATATTAAAAATTACTTTAATAAAAAATTTAGTTAACAATGAGCTAAAACCAAACGCAATAACCTAGTTATCATAAAGAATGGTATTTAAAACTTTTTATTATTGATTAGATTCAAGGGTATAGAAAATAGAGGATTAATTATAGTCGATTTAAATTAATGATAGACAATTAAATCATTAGGATGATTAATATGAAGAAAGTTAATAATATAATGATGAATAGGGAGTTTAAGAAGAATTTGATAGAAGTTTTTTACATTCATAACTAATACTTAATCATAATTAAATAGATAGACATCTTTACAATCACAGATAAAAAGATAATATATCAACATTGAACTATTAAAATATGTCACCATAAAAATTAGATAGATCAGGAGTTGTTCATAAACCAAAAATATCTAAGGTTTGAAACTTTTCCAAAACTGATATATTAATTTAAATAGAAAAAGGTTTATTATGATTCTTATGATGGCAAACATAGATGGGAATAATTATATCATTTAGTAAACATATTTTAAATAAATAATTAATTTTTTAGGATCATTAATAAAGATAAAATAAAGTTATGATAAGGTAATCTACATAGAAAAATGATTTATATGATCCTGAATGTACTTTTAAACCTGATATAAGAGGTGTTCCAAAATATGATCCTTAACCAATTTCTCACTCTAGTTAAAGAAGTATTGAAAATCATTTAAGAAGATTAAATAGAGCTTAAAAAGAAAGAACAAGAGTATAATCATATAAAAAATTCAGAGGAGATGTAATTCCTCCTCCTAAAGATACAGCATGGAAAGGTAAAGTAACTTTTCCTAAAAGAACAGAATTCGGAATAAAAGTTAGTTTAGCAGATGATCAAAAATAATAACCTTAAGAAATACCTTCTTCAAGAATGAGTCCAGGTAAAATTAAAAACGAAATTAATAGAAGAGCAAATTAATAACATCATGAATAATATGTAGGAAAACTAAAAGTAAATCTTTTAACTATTTTTATCAATAACTCCTAAATAGAAAGTGTTTAAAAATCACGATGATGCATAACTTGATGAAAAAGAAACATTTTCAGATGCGGTAGATACTCTCCATAACTAACTTTTAAATATAGATTTAGAATTATCTGATTGATTTAAAATATTTTATTAAACATTTTTTTCATTTTTAAGAATTTCTTATTATTTATTTTTAATTTTATTAAATTTAATTTTTTAAAAAGAATAACTTATATGGCAGAAGATTAAAATACAAGAATATTCGCAGAAAAAATAAAGAATTTCGATGAAAATGATTATATAATAAAAAATTATTAAGATGGTACTACATATAAAGGTAAACAATCATTTTTAAACCCATTTTATTGAAAAAAGGCGAATAAAAATAAGGAAAAAGACATGGACTTGGATTATATAAAGCTCTTAAGTCTACATATAAAGGTTATTTTAGAGAAAATAAAAGACACGGATATGGATTCGAAGATTTCAAAATAGGTGATCATTATAGAGGTTATTTCAGAGATGATTAATTTTAAGGAAAAGGTATATTAAATTATTGTTTAAAAGGATGCTATGATGGAGATTTTGTAAATGGATTAAAACACGGATAAGGAGTAGAAGTTTATCCTAATGGTGATAAATATTCAGGTCCTTTCAAAGATAACTTTCCTCATGGCAAAAATGGAACATTTATTGGATTAATTGGGTTAACTCCTTAATTATAAAATTAAATGGGGAAATTTGTTTACACTGGAGAATTTTTTAAAGGATTTAGACATGGTAAAGGTGATATAGTCTATGGTGATGGCTCTACGTACAAAGGAAGTTTTAGATGAAATATGAAAGATGGTGTTGGAGAATATATTAATTAATAAAGAGAAATTGAGTATAATGGGTTTTGGAAATAAGATACAATGTGGGGTTATGGAATGAAAATATTTAAAGAAAATGAAGAATCTTTAGAAAGTACTGTTTACGAAGGATGGTTTGTTAACGGTCTATTTCATGGTGTAGGATCCTTAAATTATGATGAAGGTAGTTATTTATATGGGAACTTTAGAAATGGAAAACCAGTTAGAAAAATCTTAAATTATTATGCTTTGGTAGATTCATGGTGTTTGATAAATGGCCCTGGTGATTTAAGCTAACCAAAAAGTGATGATCATGACCCACCACCATATCTAAATGGACATAAAAATTTAATCGAACAATGCATAATTGAAAAACAAAAATTTGAAGATTGGAATTTTAGATATAAAGTTTTAGAACCATAGTAAAACACCATATACTTAAGACTATCACAAGTTTACCCACAAGGAGAAATATTTTAATAAGGAATTGAATCCCATATGTTCCAAATCGGAGAAAGAACAAATTAAGAGTTTGCAGCTTGTGTCGAAGCTCTTTGTAAATATACAAATTTAGTTTAAAATTTATTTTCAGAAAATTATTCTAAAAATCATGGCTATTATATTGTTACGTTTTTTGAAAAAGGATATTGGAAAGAAATTATTGTTGATGATTAAATTCCTTGTGAATAAAAATACAGTTAACCACTTTTCATGTCTTCTTCAAATTGTAATATTGGACCTTTATTATTAGAAAAAGCGTATGCAAAATATACTAAATGCTATTATAATTTTTATAAATTATATTAGCACAACTCTATAAACAATCAGGAACAATAATGGAATAGTACAAAATTAAGTGACTAAATACTTTATCGATTAACAGGATTTGTTAATATATCAATTCTAACATGTGATTCAACAGATATAGAGAGCATTTAAGAATTTAAAAGTGAATTAAAAAAATATTACGATTTCAAAATAAGAATAGCATATTTAAATGAAAAATATTGTAAAATTTTAGGAGAAAAATAACATTTAGTTTATATATTGGAAGATATTTATAAAAGTGATAATCAACCAGTTTTTTTATTCAGATCAAATCTAGGAAAGAAAGGAGTAATTAATACAAAATGGGTTATCGATAAATCAAATTACAATTATCAATTTTTATAAGATTATGGTGAAAAAGTAAAAAACTTTAAAGAAGGATAATTTTTATGCGGAATAGATGAAATAAATAAATACTTTGATTCTATACTAATTAGTATGGCTCGTCCTTATTAAATTTGTTAAACAATAACTGATATAATTGATCTTAGTTAAACTATTGGAAATAAAAACTTGTTTTATTAATTGGATGTTCCTTTTTAATCGAGTATAGTTATACAAGTTGAATAATATTTTTAATAATCCTAAGAACCATTTCCAATTAGAATGATTATAGCTAAAAAAAGCTATTAAAATTATAATTATATTTGTGGATTAGGTTAATTAAAGCAATAAAAAATATGTAAACATGTCGTTCTTGATCATGGATAATACTATCTTTTTATATAACTTCAAGTAAAAGATGCAAAAAGACTTGATTTAGTGATATCAGCATAAACATCAAACTAAATAACATTAACAAAATATAAATAAAAACCTCCTCCTTAATTTTTATAAAGAGTTTATGTTGACTGTGCACTTAAATATGGATAAAGGTAAGATATTTTAAAAGTTTTTTTGCTTATTTATTTATTAGGATTGATTTATCATAAATGAAATTTGGATCAAAGAAACTAATATAAATTTAACTTTTTCAAAAAAGTGATGGAGTATTCCTTCAGTTTTTTAGAAATAATACAGATGATATCCTTTGGATACATAAAGTTAATTTTTCGTATACAAATATGAAATTGTTTGGTAATAGAAAGAAAAATATTAAATATGTTACAACAAATGGAAGTACAAATATAGACCTTAAATTAAGATCTGGAAGTGAGCATTTGATTTTACTTTGTTAAGAAAATGGAATGGAATATACTTTAGAAGGTGGATAAGGAACTTGTGAACTTTTCAAAAAGAAAAAATAATTTAAAGATGAATAAAATAAATAGAATAATAATAATTCTTGAATAACAAAATATAAATATTCTAAATTTTTAAATTAATTCACATAAAACATTTATTATATCAATTTACTAAATTTTATAAAAAATCATTTATAGGTTTAACTTCATTTTTAAACACTGATGCTTCACAGAATTTTACTCCATATTTATCAAAACTAAATTTATTATTATCATCCTAGTAAAGATTAATATTTAAAATTTGTTATTTATAACCTTTAAATAATCATCTTCATAACTTTCTAATTAAATTCTTCTTAAGCCTTTAATATTTTCAATCAAATCTATTATTTTTTCCTCAATTTCTATTGCGTTTAATGAACCAATTTAATCTTATTTATTCCCAACAATTAACATTTATATTTCTTATTCTTAATTTAAAATTTTTTCACTTGCAAATATTTCATATATGAAAGTTGCTAAGCTTTAAAGTGTTTCACTAAATATTTAAATTGTTAGTTAAATAAAAGATACGGTTTTGAAGCATCTACTAACACTATAATTCCGAGAGCTTTTTCAATATTATCTAATAATATATTTCTTGAACTTAAATGCCCTGGAACATCTATAAAAGGTAATTTAAAAGAAGTATTATCGTCATCATTTTTAAACTCTAGTATTGCTTTATTAGGAGCAATAGAAGATATAGTTTTCTAGATAACTTTTTCGCTTAACTTTTTAAAATAATTAAATTATTTATTTGAAATTTACATAATATAACATTGTTGTTTTTCCTGATCCTACTTCACCTACTAAATATACAGTGTCTCCACGTGTTTCAGTTTTTTTAGATGTTAAAAATATTTTGTCTAGTTTATGAATTAATTAATAGATGATTGTGGGTACATATGAAAAATACAATAATCATTGCCGCCAAAGGCAATATATATTAATATTGATTTAAAATCGAAGATTAATCTTATTGTTAGTGTTAGATATCCATTTTTTGTTTTTAGAGATTAAAATTTGGTAAATTATTATTAAATATTAAAAATCTTTAATTTTAAAATTATAAATTAATATTATATGATTACGTGTTTCATTTATATTCATCTTCATCCAAATGCTAAACGCTTTCTCCCTCTTTATTTAACCTTTTCTAAACGATTTAAGATTTGTTTTTTAATTTTTGTAACTCTTTCATAACTTTCTAAAATTTTAACACAATATTCTTTACTATTAGGATGAGTTGATAAAAAAGCTTTTTCTAAAACATATAAATCTACTGCTTTTTCTTCTATATTATTGCTTATTTAACTAAGTCCAAAATCAATCCAAAACTAAATAAAATAAGATAATTACAAAAATAAGAACTAATTTAAATGTTTTTGATTTTAAAATACAATCTATTATTTTTTTATTTTAATCATTTTTGTTTTTTAATTCATTTAATTCATTTAACGCACTATAAATTGAGAATAATTGATTTAATTTTTACTATTCCGGTGCTTGAATTAAAATATTAGAGGTGGTTAAATCTCCATGTATTATATTTTTATTGTGAAACGTACTTATATCCTTTCCAATTCTATTCATAATTTTGTTTAATATATCTTTACATTATAATTTGCTCTTTACAACTCCCCAAATAAAATCCTTTACTGTTATAGCATTTTAAACATACTACATATATATTTTCCTAGTATACATATCTACAAAAAGTACATAAGGAGCTTCAACTCCTGATTTTCTTACCTTTGCCATATTTCTTACCTCCTTTTTAAATTTAATTAAAATTTAAATCATATCTTACATGCGTCATTCTTGTATTTGTTATTTTTTTATCGATTTCTTCAAGTCGATATTTCTTTAGAAATCTTTCTTTAACTAAACATATTTATCCCATAAACATTCGTTTATAAACTTTCTAAGATATATAAAGAAGAATTAAAGGGATTGATAACTGCTTCAGCTCCTTAACTTAAAAATTCTTCTTCTGTGTCTTAGTTTTATTAATTCATTTTTTAAAATATATAATTAAATTATAAAATTAAAATATTACAAATTTAAGAATATTTCGAAATTTATAATCACAATCAATTATTATACAATTTAATAAATATAGTTTTGCAGTATTTTAATCAGTTAGGCATATAATTCTCATCCTTTTCAATGTCCATTTATTAGTTATTTCTTGATTCATTAAGAATTTTATACTCATCTTCCCAAAGAAATAGCTATTAAACAATATTATCAGGAATTCTTCTATATTTAACAAGTAAACTTTTAATATAATCCCTTTTTCTATCTTCAAGTAATTCTAAACTTGCTTCATAATCTTTTAATTCCTCTCCTTTTTATTACTTTTTTATTATTTCATGAGAGTTTTAATTCAAAAAATTAGCAATCATTTCTGCAGATATTCCTGATTCAAAAGCTTCAGTACATTTATCTTGATTTATTGTACTGACCATCATATTTGGTAATAAATAATTAATATTAGAAAACTTTTCTATCATTCTTTAACTAAAATCTGTCATTGTATAAGTATATAATTTGTAATTTGATTCTACTACAACTTTAATATTTATATCCATTTTTTCCTTTAATTTATTTGATAATACTTAATACATTAAAAATGTTGAATGAAAACTATCCGATTATGATTCCTTTTTATAAACTAATCCAAACTCATAAAAATCATCTACTATTTCCTTTTATAAATCTGAAAGATTTTTCATTGAAAACTCCTTTTAAAAATAATTCATAAATTAAATAAATGTATACTTATGATGGATGACAATTATTTAAGGTAAAAATCATATCAAGTATTTCAAATAACTAGTTTTTATAAATTTCACTTTACCAAAGAATATATTATTAAAGTATTACTTTTATTTACCATTCACTATTTTTAAGAAGAAATTCAAATCCATATTTTAATAAAGTAATTTAATCCATTTCTCTATAAAGAAAATAAAATTACTGAGATAATAAATATTTACCTTTTGATTAAAGCTAATTTTTCATCTAATAAAGTTACTATTTTAGGGTACATATTAGACTCTGAGACTAGAATAACCATAAATTTAAGTAATTTCTTCCATTTTCTTTTTGCAAATCCTTTTATATTTTCATTAAGATCATCTTAAATGTTTTTGGAAATTAATTCAAATTTTGGCTTAAATCCTTCAGTGAATAATTCCATTAAGTTTCGGCGGAAGTTTTAATTAATTTTAGCTTCCGTTTTTTATTTCTATCTTTATTAAATGGTAGTTTCTTCTAAAATTTTATAATCAATAAGTATTTTTTTGAATTCATCTTTTTGATTATGATTCTTAAGCTTTGTTCAATAATTAAAAGCTTTAGAATCAATACTTTTTAATTTAATTATTCTATTAAGATATTATTAACAAATTTTAGGTAATAATCTTAATCAAAGTTATTTTAAATGAATTATATTTTACCTATAAACTGTCAAGACTATTCCTTTAGAGTTAAATATCTCACTCATTTTAATTGAAGTGGTGAAAGATTTTAAAAAGTTAAGAAGTCCAATGTTTTTATTTACTTATTTTTATTCTTACATTTAAAATATTTATAAAATTTTACAAAATAATATTATATTTATTTATAAATTAATGAATTTAAATTATATAAAATTATTTTTAACATTTTTAATAATAAATAATTTCAAATTATTTTTATTTTACTTTTAAAAAATTAACGTTAGAAAATTTAAAATCTCAAGGAATGGATTTCATAATGCGTCGTATGAAAGGAGTGATAAAAGTAATTTAAAACTTTAATTAACATAATCCACAAAGAGTATGAATAAATTAAAACAGACTTTTAATAAGAAAAACAGAAAATTCATAAGATGCATAAACTCTAAAAATATAAACGATTAAGACCTACATGTTTAAATTTTAATTATTTATTCTTAACCTTTACCTAGTTTATGTCAAGAAGAATATTTGCTATAAAAGGTCTTTAACAAGTATTCTATTTCAAAACCTTTGAGAAATATTACGGAAAACTAATCTTCAAATTCTTCAAATCATTTAAAACTGAGTTCTTCCGTAAAGGATAAAAAATAGTTGGTTAGAAAGAATTATCAAATGGAAAAATGTATTGTGTTATTAATGGGAAAGTTGGTATTTATGTAAAAACTAAAAACTAGTCTTTATATAATGACAGATAAAAAGAGATTGAGAAATAAGATGAATTTGATTTAGATGGATCTACAATGACTTTTAGTGATATTAAAGCTGATACTAATAAAGAAGATGAGTATTATATTCCAAAAACCAAAAAAGAAATACTTTAAGCGGAAATACAAAGACAACAATCATTATTTGGAAAATGTGTAAGAGTTTTAAGTCGAGATGCTGAATTTGGACACTGGGCTATTTTTGATACAAACACAAAAAGAACTGCAACATGTGCTTGTTTAACTTAATGTGATTTATTAGTCATTGAAAGATCAAGCTTTAAAATAATTGAAGAAGTTTATAAAAAAATTAGGTAGATGTAATATGAATTAAAAGAATTTGTTTTGTAAATGTTTCCAAAATTAGAACATTTATCATCAAAAGATTTAAGAGATTGGTATACAAATGATTTTAAAATACACGATTTAATTAAAAATCAAATAATTACAACTTAAGGATAAATCGGTAAAAATATATATTTAGTAATGAAAGGAGAGCTTATAATAAAGAAAAAAATATCTTTGAAAATTTAAGGCTCTTTAAAAGACTCTGAAAATGAAG
>Ga0115001_10004381_pt1 | contig 10374 bp, 9 predicted proteins | sample ArcticOcean_MG_C_12_FD_89869 | JGI IMG/M metagenome (GOLD analysis project Ga0115001, IMG submission 89869) | Marine microbial communities from western Arctic Ocean - ArcticOcean_MG_CB8_130 | ecosystem: Environmental > Aquatic > Marine > Oceanic | place: Arctic Ocean: Canada Basin | collected... | reverse complement strand
TATTTCGCACACATACAAAGTAACTAAATTTGGGTAATTTTACTAATTAATAAATAAAGGATAATAAACCGCCACTACATCAAGTACAATACATTGAACACTAATAACTCTTACTAGAAAGCCTTTAGCATAGAAAAATAAAGTAAAAGCTAGTGGAAGTCGGCAGGGTCTTATCGAAGTATAAAGAATGTTAGTTTTATTAACCAGCATTGCATTTAATTATTAATCCAAAATTTGATTGTTTTTTTTAATATTACATATAGTTATATGAATCAAAAATATGAGCTTAATATACAATGTTGCCGACTTTTTATTGCAAAATCATAAAGAAAAAGAAATCTATAAGTATATAAAAAACAATCAAAGCAAAACAATTTTTGATATTGGAAGTTTTCGCGGCAGTTTTACTAAAGAGTTAATAAAATTAGAAAAAAAAGAAATAAAGAAAAAAGATAATTCTTATTATCTATTTGACCCAAATATAAAAGCTAAAACATATATTAAAGACATTGCAAAAAAGAAAAATATTCATTTCTACAATTATGGCCTTGGTAATAAACCAATGAAACTAGCTTTCCATTTAAATACTTATTTTGAAGCAGCGGGATCATCGTTTCAAACAATCATGAAAGATGACAAACTATGGAACGGTTCAAGAAGATTTGTAATGCAAGGCGTAAATTTTATAGCGCAAATAATTAATATTATTAAAAACAAACCATATAAAAAATTAAGATCATATGAAACCACAATAGTCAATACGTCAACAGTTGATTTGTTTTGTAAAAAAAATAAAATAAAAAAAATAGATTTACTCAAGATAGATACAGAAGGTCACGAAAAGTATGTTCTGGAAGGTTGTGTAGGTTTGCTTAAAAAAAAAAAAATTCACGTCATATATATTGAAGTTTTAGGACATAAATATGATTTTTTTAAAAAAAAAAATAAAATTAAATCTTTTCTTAAGAAATATAATTTTATATTTATAAAAGAGTATAAAATAAAATCTGTGAGTACATTTAGTAATATTGCTGCGTCTGATTTACTGTTCGTAAATAAAAAATTATATTCAGCAGCCAGATCTCTAAGAAGAAAATTTTAGACTTGGTCTTTTTATTAATCAATACTGTATGCAATTATTTCTTCAATTCTGCTTGCGCTGCAGCTAGTTTTGCTGCTGGCACACGATAAGGCGAGCAAGATACATAGTTTAATCCAATTTGAGAACAAAACCTAATGCTCTTTGGATCCCCACCATGCTCTCCACAAATACCAAGTTTAATTTTTCTATTGGTCTGCCGACCTCGTGAAGAAGCAATCTGAATTAATTCTCCTACTCCATTTTGATCAAGGCTTACGAAGGGATCGACTTTAAATATTTTATTAACGATGTAATCATTTAAAAATTTACCTGAATCATCTCTGCTAATACCAAAAGTTGTTTGTGTTAAGTCATTCGTGCCGAAACTAAAAAAATCTGCATATTTTGATATTTCTTTAGCTTGTAAAGCCGCCCGAGGGAGTTCAATCATTGTTCCAACTAAATAATTTATTTTTGTTTGATATTTTTTTTTTATTTTTTCAGCAACACGGTTTACTAAATTTCTTAAAATTTTAAGCTCGATGTCAGTTGAAATTAAAGGAATCATTATCTCAGCTGTAATAGATTTAATTTTTTCTTTTTTACATTCTACCAGTGCCTCAAATATTGCTTCACATTGCATTTCGTATATTTCAGGAAAAGAAATACCCAACCTACAACCTCTATGGCCCAACATGGGGTTTTGTTCATGGAGTTCGTCTATTCTGTCTTTAACTTCTTTAGCGTCAATTTTTAAAGAGCCAGCGACCTCTTCAATTTCTTTTATTGTTTTTGGTAAAAATTCGTGTAATGGCGGGTCTAATAATCTGACTGTTACAGGCAATCCACACATAACTTTAAAAATTTTTTTAAAATCATTTTTTTGATGAGGCAAAAGTTTTGCTAAAGCATTATTTCTATCTTCCTTTGTTCTAGACAAGATCATTTCTCTAACAGATAAGATTCTTTCCTGATCAAAAAACATATGTTCAGTTCTACAAAGACCAATGCCTTCAGCTCCAAAGTCCCTCGCAACTTTGGAATCTTTTTCTGTTTCGGCATTAGTTCTTATTTTTAATTTTTTAAATGCATTTGACCAATTCATGATTGTTGAAAAATATTTTGAAATTTTAGGCTGAATAGTTGGTACTGTTCCAAGCATTACCTCCCCACTTGTACCATCAATTGTAATTATATCTCCTTCGTTTACAATTATTTTATCTGACTTAAATTGTTTATTTTCATAATCAATTATAATTTCTGAAGAACCAGAAACACAAGGCCTGCCCATGCCACGCGCAACAACAGCTGCATGACTCGTCATGCCACCTCTTGCCGTTAAAATGCCCTTGGCAGCGTGCATTCCATGAATATCTTCTGGTGAAGTTTCAATTCTTACTAAAATTGTATTTTGCATCGTTGAATTAAGTCGTTCTGCTTCCTCCGCTGTAAAAACTACTTTTCCAGATGCAGCTCCTGGTGAAGCTGGAAGTCCACGTGCAACAACTTTTTTCTCAACTTTTTTATCTAAGGTTGGATGTAGAAGGGTGTCCAATGTATTAGGGTCAATCCTCAAGACTGCATTTTTTTTATTGATTAATTTTTCTTTAACCATATCAACTGCTATTTTAATAGCTGCTTCTGATGTTCGCTTTCCAGATCTGGTTTGTAAGATCCATAATTTTTTATTTTCAACTGTGAACTCAACGTCTTGCATATCCTTGTAATAATTCTCTAATTTTTCTAATATTTTTTTAAGATCTCGGTAAACTTTTGGCATAACTTCTTCCATAGAATCTTCTTTTGAACTTGAAGCTTTTTTTCTTTTTTTTGTAATATGTTGGGGTGTTCTTGTTCCGGCAACAACATCTTCACCTTGTGCGTTAATTAAATATTCACCATAGAAGGCTTTTTCACCCGTTGAAGGGTTTCTTGTAAACACAACTCCTGTTGAGCAATCATTGCCCATATTACCAAAAACCATTGATTGTACATTTACTGCTGTACCCCAATGATCTGGAATCTGATTTAGTTTTCTATAAGTTTTAGCCCGTTGACTTTCCCAAGATAAAAATACGGCGCTAACCGCTCCATACAGTTGTTCTTCTACATTTTGTGGAAAGTTTTTTTTAGTTTTTTTTTTTACCAACTCTTTAAATCTTAGTATTAATTCATCCCAGTCATTTTCACTTAGCTCCGTATCAAGCAAAACATCGCTGGTTAGTTTTTGATTATCGATCATGCTTTCAAACAAATGGCCTTCAATATTTAAAACAACATTACTGTACATTTGAATAAATCTTCTATAGCTATCTTTAGCAAATCTTCCATTTAAAGTTTTTTTTGCCAAGGCTTTTACAGTTTGATCGTTTAGTCCAAGATTTAGAATTGTATCCATCATCCCAGGCATTGAAACTCTTGCTCCAGATCTTACCGAAACCAAAAGTGGATTTTTTAAGTCTCCAAATTTTTTTCCAGCAAGTTTCTCAACATTTTTGAGCTCATGTTGAATATTTTTCAAAACTTGCTTTGGTAATTTTTTTTTATTTTTATAAAAAAATTCACAGACTTTAGTTGAAATAGTAAATCCTGGCGGAACAGGCATGCCTAATCTCCCCATCTCAGCTAAGCCTGCACCTTTGCCGCCCAATAAATCTCTTGGGTTTTGGATGCTCTTAATTTTTTTACTACTGAAACTAAAAGTTAAATTATTCAAAAAAATCTCTTTAGTTATTTAAAATAGCTCTTAACAAATTAATTCAACAAAATACACGTGAGAAAAAATATTTTTTTACAATTTTAAATTGTAAAAATGCTAATTATGTTGGTGAAATTTGAAGTTTTTTTTAAAGCTTTAATCCAGGCCCTTTTAAATACTTGGCAGATGGATCCAGGGGCCACCTTGATTTAGCGGCGAAATCTAGATGATTAACCAGTTTTTTTTTATATCTTTTAATACCAGCCCAAGCAATCATTGCAGCATTATCACCACAAAATTTTAAATTAGGAAACAGTGGATTAAAATCCATTTTCTTAGAAACTTTTGTTAGGTTTTCTCTGATAGACAAATTAGCAGCTACACCTCCAGCTACAATAAAAGGTATCTTTGTTTCAAGGGACATCTTAGTTCTAAATTGCCTCATTGCTTCTTTTGTTTTTTTTTCTAGAATCTGGTTAACTGTGTATTGAAAAGATGCGGCAAGATTGTATTTTAAATTTTGATCACCATTTATTTTTTTAGTTTCTCTCAAGACAGCCGTTTTAAGTCCCGCAAAAGACAAATTACATCCAGCTTTATTAATAATGGGCTGAGGTAATTTATAAAAATATTTGTTACCCAGTTTTGCAAATTTTTCAATATTGGGTCCACCAGGATATCCTAGCTCTAACATTTTTGCAGTTTTATCAAATGCCTCACCTAATGCATCATCAATGGTTGTACCTAGCTGTTCATATTCATTAATATCTTTAACTATTAAATATTGGGAGTGACCGCCAGATATTAATAAAAGCAAATATGGAAATCTTATTTTATTTTCTAAACCTGGACTTAAAGCGTGACCCTCAAGATGGTTTACAGCTACAAATGGTTTTTTTGCAAAAGCTGCAATTGATTTTCCAATATTTAGACCAACAGTCAGACAAACAACTAAACCGGGCCCAGCTGTCGCCGCAACTCCATCCACATCATCAATTGATAGATTGCTTTCATCCAGCGCCCTTTTAATAATAAAATCTATATTTTCTATATGCGCTCTTGCAGCAAGTTCAGGGACTACACCACCAAATTTTTCATGCTCCTTTATCTGACTAGAAACTATAGTTGATAAAATTTTTGCAGAGCCATCTTCATTTTCTTGAATTACTGCCGCGGCAGTTTCATCGCAACTAGTCTCTATTCCTAAAAATGTAACATTTTTTTTCATTAATTTATGAAGTCAATACAAGAATAGTATAAAATAAAAATTCGAAAAATATAAATTAATAATGAAAAAAATAGTAATTGGAGCGCGAGGCAGCAAACTTTCCCTAGCATATGCGGATAAAGTAAAAAAACTAATATTAGGTGCTGAAAAAGCTTTATCCAGCGATTTAATTGAAATTCAAACTATTAAAACTTCAGGAGATATATTTTACGATAAAAAATTATCAGAAATAGGAGGAAAAAATTTATTTTGCAAAGAAATTGAAGAAAATCTTTTAAGAAAAAAAATAGATATAGCAGTCCATTCTTTAAAAGATATGGCTTCGGAAGAAATAGAGTCTCTTAGTATTGCTGCTTACATAGAAAGAAATGATCCAAGAGATGTGTTTGTAAGTTTTAAATTTAAAAATATTCATGAATTGAAAAATGGTATCGTGGGTTCAAGCTCTAGAAGGAGGGATCTACAATTGAAAAGACTTAACATTGAAACAAAAGTTAAAAATATCAGGGGCAATATTGATACTAGAATTCAAAAACTTAAAGATGGTTTGTATGATGGAATAGTACTTGCTCTTGCAGGAATTCAAACTTTAAGATTAGAAGAACACTCAAAACAAATTTTTTCTGCAGAAGAAATGTTACCAGCGGTAGGGCAAGGAGTTATTGCTGCCCAGTGCAGAAAAGAAGACTCTTTTATTAATAATCTTTTAGAAAAAATTGATCACAAAGTTACAAGGCAGTGTGCTACAGCAGAAAGAAGCCTTCTCAAAACCATCGGAGGTGATTGCGATACAGCTGTTGCAGGATTGGCAACTATTGAAAAAAATAAATTAATTTTATCAGCTCAACTTTTTTCAGATGATGGAGAACTTTTTTTTATTCACAAGATCGAAGGTAAAGAGGAGGATGGAACAAATATTGGAAAACTAGTTGGAAATAAACTTTTAAATTTAGCTGGCAATACCTTTGTAAAAACTAAATGAACATTTTGATTACAAGACCTCTAATAGATGCAGAAGATTTAATGGAGAAATTTTTTTCCTTAGGTCATAAAATTATTCATCTACCAACTTTAAAAATTTCACCTTCAAATATAGACCCTATTAATCCAAACGAATTTGATGCTTTTATTTTTACAAGTGCTAACGCTATTAGAAATCTTGAATTAAATTCAAATAATAAAAATTTACATTGTTTTTGTGTTGGATCCCTAACAGAAAAAATTGCAAGACAAGCTGGTTTTAACAACACCTCTTCAGCCGGAGGAACAGTCAATGCATTAAAAAATTTAATCATGATTTCTGAGAAAATAAATAAAAATTCAAAACTTGCATACTTTTGTGGAGATAATGTTTCTTATGATCTAGATTCTGAGCTAAAAAAAGAAGGAATAAAACTTACAAAAATAATTAATTATAATTCAGAGCTTATTCAAGACTTAAACAGCGAGAATAAGAAATTAATTGAATCTTACCCGCCAAATCTCATTTATATCTACTCATCAAGAAGTGCCGAAAGTTTTGTTACTATCGTTAAAAACTATTCTCTAGGACCATTGATGACACAATCCACAGTTATGTGTATAAGTGAAAAAGTTGCAAATATTTTTAAATCTCAAGGATGGAAAAAAATTGAAATTTTTAATCCAGGAGATGAAATGATAAAATTAGAAAGTCTAAATTAATGAATGTATTAGAAAATTTTAAAGATTTATTCGTAGATGTTTGGCAGAACGGAGTGTCTGGAATAAATATTTCAGAGATAATAATAGCTTTAACAATTTTTACTTTTTTTCTTTTTTTAAGAGGAGTTTTTTCAAAGTTCGTAGTAAAAAAACTAGAAAGTTATGTTTCAAAATCTACTAACAGTTTTGACAATTCTCTTGTTTACTCGATGGAAGGGCCTGCAAAATTTTTTCCAATTGTTTTAGGATTTTTTGTATCTACTAGTTATCTAACAGCTGATAGCGGTATGGTTGATACAATTAACAGATCTTTAATTACCATATTAATTTTTTGGACTTTTCACCAAGTTGTAGGACCATTTTCTTCAGTGATAAAATCAGCGGGAGGATTGATTTCTAGAGACTTAATTAATTGGATTATTAAAGCAACAAAAATTTTAATTTTAATTTTAGGCTTTGCTGCAGTTCTAGATCTTTGGGGAATTAAAATTGGCCCAATTATTGCAGGACTAGGTTTGTTTGGTGTTGCTGTTGCATTAGGTGCTCAGGATTTATTTAAAAATTTAATTTCAGGTATCTTAGTATTAGTTGAAAGAAGATTTCAAGTTGGTGATTGGATTTTTGTAGAAGGGGTTATCGAAGGAACGGTTGAAAATATTGGTTTCAGGTCAACAGTAGTAAGAAGGTTTGATAAGTCCTTAGCAACAATTCCAAATTTTCAATTTGCCGAACAAGCAGTCATCAATAATTCTTTGATAACAAATCGTAGAATCGATTGGGCTATTGGACTTGAATATCGAACTACAAGCGATCAATTAAAAAATATTAAAGAACAAATAGAAAATTTTATTAAAACTAATACAAATTTTTCTCAATCAGAAGATACAATCTTAGCAGTGAAGATCGAACAATTTGCTGCAAGTTCAATTGATATCAGATTAATTTGTTTTACAAAAACAGCTCAATATTTAGAGTGGATGAACGTTAAAGATTTATTAGCAATGGAAATTAAGAGTATTGTAGAAAAAAATAAAGCCTCTTTCGCATTTCCGAGCACTTCAATTTATGTTGAAAAAAATTAATGAATTCTGTACTTATTCTATTTAATGATATTGTGAGACTATACGTCTGGGTCTTGATTATAAATGCGGTTGCAAGCTGGTTAGTTGCCTTCAATGTTATAAATACAAGTAATCGTTTTGTTTATTTAGTTTTGGAGACAACTTATAGATTAACAGACCCGCCCCTAAGATTTATAAGAAATTATATTCCAAACCTAGGGTCTGTAGACATTTCTCCAATAATACTTATTCTAAGTTTAATTTTCATAAGAAATTTTATTAATGAAATTTTTTATAAAGCTGCATTTTAAAGATGATAATAGATGGAAAAAAAGAAGCAGCACTATTAAGAGAAGAGATTAAAAAAGAGATTACTTTAATAAAAGAAAAATATAATAGATCACCAGGTCTGTCAGTAATCTTAATCGGTGATTTTGCTCCCAGTTTAATTTATGTAAAAAATAAAGAAAAAAATTCTAAAGAAGTTGGCATTAATTCTGAAGTCACAAAATACTCAGAAAACGTTACTGAAAAAGAAGTTCTAAGCAAAATAGAGGAACTTAATAAAAATGAGAGCATTTCAGGCATTCTAGTTCAACTACCATTACCAAAGCAGATAAATAAAGAAAAAATTATAAATGCAATTAGCCCAAAAAAAGATGTTGATGGTTTTCACCCAATTAATGTTGGCAATTTATCTTCCGGTTACAAAGCCATAGTTCCTTGCACGCCTCTAGGATGTTTGCTTTTGATAAAAAAAATACAAAAAGATTTGTCAGGCAAACATGCGGTTATTATTGGAAGATCAAATTTAAATGGCAAACCAATGGCGCAATTACTACTTAAAGAAAATTGCACAGTTACTATTGTTCATTCAAAAACAAAAGATTTGAAAGCAGAATGTCAAAAAGCAGATATTTTAGTTGTAGCAGTTGGGGTTGCTAATTTGGTTAAAAGCGACTGGGTTAAAAAAGACTCAATTATTATAGACGTAGGAATAAATAAAGTTGGAGAAAAAATAGTAGGCGATGTTGAATTTGAGTCAGTTAAAGAAAAAGTGAAAGCTATAACTCCTGTACCAGGAGGAGTAGGCCCAATGACGATTGCTTGTTTGTTAAAAAATACTCTAGAGTGTTTTAAAGCTCGCTAGACTTTGAAGGATCTATTTTAAGATATTTACTATTTCTGAATCTTACAACAACAGTTGCCAAAGACACAATTAATATTGCAAGAGCTATATAAATCAAGTTTGTAGGATCGCTATCTTTTTCCTGTAAAATTATATATCGAGCAAGAGCGGTAATCGCAATTACAAGAGGATAAGTAATTCTAACTGATCTTGTTTCCCAGTACGATCTTACCAAACCAAGAACTTCGATATAAATAAACATTAATAATAAATCAGCTAACCCAACAGTTCTAGTCTCGTACATTAAAGTTAATTCTACAAAAAAAGCAATTATAGTTGCGATTAAAACTGCTATCACTGCAACTAATTGAATATTTCGAATCGCTTGGTTCATCAATGAACCGTATCAGACTTTTAAGATTTGTTTAACTGTTTTGAATGATATTTAATAAATCTTTCGACTTTAGCTTTATTGAATGATTTATTTTCTTCAAAGGAAACTTTTTTCATTGAATATGCATTGCTAGATGTCTTTCTTGACATGATAGTAACATTACCTTTGTATACTTTTAAACTAACTGTTCCGTTAACTTTATGTTTATTTTTATCTACTATTTTCTGAAGATTAATCCTTTTTTTTGAAAACCAATATCCGTTATAAACAAGCTCAGCATATAAAGACATTACCCTTTCTTTTTCATGCATTGTTTGTTTGTCTAACGTTACAGATTCTATGCTTCTATGGGCACTATAAAGCAATGTACCACCTGGTGTTTCGTAAACACCTCTTGACTTAATTCCGATAAATCTGTTCTCAACTAAATCAACTCTACCAACACCGTTTTTACCTGCGATCTGATTTAATTTTTCTAGCAAGTTTGCAGGGTTTAATTTTTTTCCATTAACTGAAATAGGCTCACTATTTTTAAAACCAATTTTAACTGTTGTTTTTTTATTAGGTGCTTTTTCTGGAGACACAGTTCTTTGAAAAATAAACTCTGGAGCTGAATTTTTTGGATCTTCCAAAGCCTTACCTTCTGTAGAGGTATGAAAAAGATTGTCATCTACAGAAAAAGGCGGGGCTCCTTTTTTATCACTTGGTATAGGAATATTATTTTTTCTAGCGTATTTAATTAAATCTGTTCTGGAAGCTAACTTCCACTCTCTCCAAGGAGCAATCACTTTAATTTTTTTTCCAAAAAAAGCATAACCTAGTTCAAATCTTACCTGGTCATTACCTTTACCTGTAGCTCCATGAGATACTGCATAAGCGCCATATTTTTTTGCTATTTCTATTTGTCTTTTAGCAATCAAAGGTCTTGCGATAGATGTGCCGAGTAAATAAGCACCCTCATATAGAGCATGGGATCTTAACATCGGAAAAACATAATCTTTTACAAAAACATTTTTTAGATCTTCAATTATTATTTTTTTAACACCAAGTCTTTTAGCGTTTCTTATAATTTTTTTTCTATCAATAACCTGTCCTATATC
>Ga0115001_10004378_pt1 | contig 10380 bp, 5 predicted proteins | sample ArcticOcean_MG_C_12_FD_89869 | JGI IMG/M metagenome (GOLD analysis project Ga0115001, IMG submission 89869) | Marine microbial communities from western Arctic Ocean - ArcticOcean_MG_CB8_130 | ecosystem: Environmental > Aquatic > Marine > Oceanic | place: Arctic Ocean: Canada Basin | collected... | reverse complement strand
TTCTTTTTTTTTTTTTTCTTTTTTTTTTTTTTTTTTTTTTTTTTTTTTATAATTAACATTTTTTTTTTTTTTTTTTTTTTTTTTTTTTTTCATATGTTTCGCGATAATACTTAGGACCTTCTTGTCGTTATTTTGGAGATAATCGATATTGTCTATTACAATGACGCGTTGATTTTTTTTCATTTTCATCATATTAAAAATATTTTGGTTCTTCAAAAGATCAAAAAAATAAGATTCGTTTTTAATATTTTGAATTGAACAATATTGATATTCGTAATCTTTATTTTTCAGATAATTTATAACTCTACTAGTTTTTCCACTATTTGTCTTTCCATGTACATACACACTATTGTATTTTGAAATGAAATCCATGTTTATATAATTAAAAATGAATTATTTATATAAATTAGAATTGCAATCAAATATTCGTTGAGTGGCAAATTTGAGGATTATTTGTCAGTCCGTCCCAATCTACGCTACAAGCTTTAGCCCACGTTTTCTTGGCACAAGCGCCGCTTGTTGAACCTATACCCGGCATGTTGTAAATACTATCCGCAAAACTCTCATCGTTACAACTATTATCCTGATTGTCATTTTTACAAGTATCAAATTCGCCGTATTCATCATACGCTATTTCATAGTTATCGGGGCATTTGGATATGTTCGGAGGGAACTCTATATTCTTGGATGAACTTGCCAACACACTTCCAATAAAAGCCAAACTAATCACCAATATAACTAGAGCAACAATAGAAACAGTTTTGTAAAAGTTCATTATAATTTAATAATAATATTATATATATTGTATATAATAAATATGGATAAATATACAAGAAATGATTTCGAAGCAAATTATCAACAAAGCGAATTGTTCAAAGACGCCACTGTGGGGCGAATAGATCTCAGTCCAAATGAAAACGGAACACCGTTTTTTGTTCAAGATAAAATACACAAAAACGAAAAGACAAACTATTCCAACGCAATGCAAGGATTGATGGAAAACTCGTTGGTATCTATCACATTTTTTTCATCTAATAATATTGAAAATATTCAAAATACATTGCGCTCAAAAATATATAATCTAACAAATGGTAAATTCAAAATTGACGTCCAAGACAATGATCAATTAAAAATAATTATGAGATCTGTATTTTTGCAGTATTCTTCAAATAATAGTGATAATATTGATGGACAAATTGAACAACTTAACCAAATAGTTTTGAATTATGCCATTCCACAAGTTCATAATGAATTGGTGAGCTACATCAAATACAAGAAAGATATTTCTAGTCCACCGTCAGTGATGCCATTACCGCAATCTTTGGCGATTGACAAAACTATAGAATTAAATAATTTCTTCTAATTCACTCAACTCTTGTAGATATATTTCAGTTATCGTTTTTTCCAATAATTCTTTAAGTTTTTCATTTATTCTGTCATGCTCGTTTTTGAGCTTCTGAACATTTTCTTCATTCAAAGAATCCATTGGCATTTTAGTCAAATAACTATAACTATTTTCATATTTGTCGTAATCTTTTTCACTAAGCAGCTGAGCAATTTCTTTTGACTTTTTTTTTCGCAAGTCAATCGTGTCTTCCAGAATTTCACAAATGAACTTATATTTATTTGAACATACCTTCAACTCTTCTTCCATTTTTTTAATTTGATATTCTTTGCGAATATTGTAATACTTTAATCGGGTTTCAACAAAGTCTTCGATGATTTCATACACACTAACATAGTGTTTGAGTTTTTCGTTTTCATCGAACAAATACATATTTGTTAGTGAAATATTTGATGACAGTTTGAATTTCTGACAAATATTATGAAGAGTTTGTTTGTTATCCAAATTAATATCATTGTCAAATTTTAGTGTAATTTGAACGTCTTTATCAGTTGACAAATCCTTATAATCTTTCAAACCATACTTGTTTTCTTCCAGGCATTTTTCCAAAAACACAATGTAAGGTTCATTCCATACACCAATTGGCAATTCCGTTATAGTGAGTGTATCATTTTTTACAACAATATTTCCATTGGTCGCATATTTCATATCATCCACATGTTCAATCGTTCCTTTGAAATGACGATAATATGGAGATAGAGCAATGTTGTTTTCCACATGTTCCTGTAGATGATTCTTGATGTATCTAATAATTTCAGTCGGATTGAAACAAGGAATATTCGTAGAGAATCCTGTTCCAATGCCAACGCTTCCATTCACCAATACCATTGGAATGATTGGGGTGTAGAAGATTGGTTCAACAGAAAGTCCATCATCATCCAAATAATTCAAGATTGGATCATCTTCTGCGCGAAAGATACCACGCGAAATATTATGCAGTTTTGTAAATATATACCTTTCAGATGCGTGATCTTTACCGCCTTGAAGTCGTGTTCCGAATTGTCCACTTGGAACAAACAAGTTAATGTTGTTCGAACCAACAAAATCTTGCGCCATATTGACAATCGCGCCATTCAAACTTGCCTCACCATGGTGGTATCCGGATTGTTCCGAAATATAGCCACTGAACTGCGCGACTTTGATTTCAGAATACAACTTTTTCTTAAACGCGCTAAACAAGATTTTACGTTGCGAAATTTTCAATCCGTCCATCAAATTCGGAATAGACCGGTCGCAATCATATTTTGAAAAGTGAATCAGTTCTTTATCAATAAACTCATTATAACTTATTTGCGTATTTTTGATATTCAAACAATTATCACGGTCATAACCACTTAACCAAATTTTACGCTCATCCGCCTTAGATTTGTTGAAAATTTTATCAATTAATTCTTTATCGTTGTCTTGCAATTGAAAGTGTATTAATTGCTTCTCTTTGAAATATTCTTTGAATTCTTTCGACGTGCTTGTACCCAATCCCTTGTAATACTTGACCTTGTAACTCTTACCATTGTCATTATTTTGTTTCCAATTTTCATATTCTGCGTTATTATAAAAGCTAATTGATTTGTTCATCTTAGTCGCTTTCAAAATTGGAGTGTTCATAAACCCAATAAAGTTTGGAATCTCCAACAATGAAGGCCATAGATAAGAGAGGAAATTTACACAAAGCCCTTTAATGTGACTCCCATCCAAATCTTGATCTGTCATGATGATTAACTTTGAGTATCGCAATTTACTCGTACTGGAATAAGTCTTGCTAGTCTCTAGCCCAATAATCTTCTTAATTTCGTTTATCTCTTTACAATCATTGATTCTTTTCTGTGTTTCGCCGCGAACATTGAAAATCTTACCTTTCATCGGATATACACCAATATAATTGCGGTCATCATTTGTGAGACCTGAAATAATACCTGCTTTTGCCGAGTCTCCCTCGCATATAATCAACATGGTATCTTTTGATTTGGTGGTTCCTGCGTAGTTTGCATCAACTAATTTCGGAATTCCGCGTATGTTTTTACTTTTAGAACCATCTGTTTTTTTGGCATTTTGTTTATCTTTGATATCTGACAACGCACAAGAAGCGTTCATCACACCCATTTTTGCCAACTTATCAATAACATTATTTCCTACTTCGCAAGTAGAACCAAATTTGGAAGCACTTGTATTCAGATAGTCTTTCGTCTGACTATCAAAACTAGGGTTTTCAATACAACAATTTACAAACACGAATAGTTGTTCCTTGATAATAGATGACTTGACTTCTACCTTTTTCTTTTGTTTAATGTATTGAACCATTTTCTTGGTAATCTGATTGAGAATATATTCAACATGTTTACCACCTTTACTTGTGAAAATGCCATTAACAAATGAAATTTGTTTGTATTCGTTATTGAGGCATACGCCATAACTCCAGCGCTCATTACACTTCTCAAATACAAATTTCTTCTTTGAATATTCATCCAGATACATTTTAATATATGACTGGAAGTCGTTTACTTTTAAGAGTTCGTTGTTAAACTTTACCTTGACATCTTTAGGAGTAATTCCCGCAATATCATAAACGCGTCTTTGAAATAATTTTACCATTGAATCTGAAAGATTTGGTAGCCCCAAACGCTCATAGTCAGGACGAAACATTACCTTCGTGTATGGCTTAGATTTGCTTTTGGTGATTGTCGGCTTTTCAATAATGTTGAGATTATCTTTGAAATGTTGCGTGTATTTCAAACCGCGAATGTGATCTATTGTCTCAATGTAACCGTATTTTGACCAAATGAGAACAAGTTTGAACCCAAACCCATTCTTACCGCCTGTAATCTTTTTCTGCTTCTTATCGTAATTCGTAGATGTGCGAAGATGTGCGAATATCATCTCTGGAATCCATAATTTGTATTCTGGGTGAATCTCAACATCAATTCCATTGCCATTATTATACATTGTAATTTCACCATTATTAATGCTAATATTTATTTGGGTCACTTTTTCATTTTCCGGACACTCTTCTTTAGTTTGCATGCGAATGTAATGATCCCGACAGTTTACAATACCCTCATCAAACAATTTGAATAGTCCGGGATTATATTGCTCCATATTTATTTCCTTGAAAGAACTTTCATTCTCGTAAACATATAGTTTTTGGTCAATATTTTCAACAGACCCAATATAGGTGTCGGGGTTATCCAAAATGTGCTCTTTATCTGTTTTTTTCTGATATTGTTTGCTGATTTCGGCCATGATGATTGTTTGTAACTTTACTTGAACTTAGTTGTATTATTCAATTTTTTTTAAATGTATATATTAATTTGTCTATTACAAAATGACACAAAATATGTCTTCAAAAATGATGCAATCATACATGATTCAAAATCGGGTGGGTGTAAAATATAATACTTCGGCAACAACTAGTATCAACAATATTATTATAGGCGCGGAGTTTGATTCTAATAAAAATTTGCTATTTTCTCTTGGTTATGACGTGTATAGTAGTTATTACAATTCTCTTTTAAACAGTTCGGGATTGACTTCAACACAAAAATATAATATTCAAGACACATTTAATAGTATTATATTAGATTTGAGCGATAACGAAGAAAAACAACTTGGCGTCTATCAAGAAAACGAGGCCGATATTGCCGCCGCTCAAAAAGAATATGAAACTTCCATTATACAAAATCCGGATTTTACATTTTATTGTACAGTTTATGACAACAATAAAATCAAATCACTCGTAATAAATAATATGCAACCTCATTTCAAATTATCATATGGAAAAAAATACATATTTAATCTTGAAGATGAAAGTAACCTTGGTTCAACTCTATCTTTTTCAAAACAACAGCAATTATTTGAAGATATTGACGGCATCTACCGTGTAGGTAATCCGGGAGAATCCAGCGCATGCCTTGTATATATTCCAGAACTACCCTCGTATTATTATGCGATTCATATTTACAATAAGGATGATTATACGACTGGTTCGTTTAATGATTTCGGTTATATTTACAAACAATTATACTTGGAATATTCTTATAATATTCCTTATCCAAATAATGTGTTATTTTACAACGCGCAAGAAAATACTACCAAAAACCCTTTATTCGGAACTTCTATTTTACACACCGTAGAAAATCATGGTCCGAAATATATACTGTCTAGTGACGCAAGTTATACCGAAATTATTACATCGTCCTCTTATACGAGTTACTCTTGGTTCAATCAAATTTCTGACGTTAAAAAATCATTTGGTATGTATTATGGTTACTATACTTTAAAATATAGGTTTAGGAATAATAGAATTGCGCTTATCAATAAGGGCGTCAACTCGTACGGAATTTCAATGGAAAATCTTATTCAGGTCGACGGCGATGAATCTAGTGTGGAAGTTCATTATTTGAAGGGTCTGGATGAAACCGGGGATCTCGACGGTTCTTATAACTTTTATAATACACCACTTACCATCAAAGTACTAGGTGATTTTGAAAAATGCTCGATTTACACAAAAATACTGGGTTACAACAAACTAGAAGATGTGCTTTTCTTTGATGGTGAATACGCAAATTATTCAATGACGAATCCTGAACCTTACCAAGATATATCATTAGGCGATAATATAATTGGTCTTTACCCGGAAAGCGAAATATATTTTCACGATATAAGCAGCGACGATTTGAATTTAAGCAATATTTACAACGATGTCTCCGTGAATGTCGACGATCGTCCTAGAATCTCCTTGAATTATGTGGGTAATAGTTATGACCCATCTCTTTGTTATGGACTGTACAAAGGACAATACATTATCAAAAATATTCCTGAAGATAGACCAATCGCCATTATTAACAAAGACCAAACTAACTCAAAGGAAGATTGTATCAAATATTTTGGACCAGAACAATACAAATTTCAGAGACTGGGACCAGACGGTAAGACTTTGTTTGACTATTATTCTCATACGCTGGTCATTCAAGTATTTGGTGATTTTGGCAAAGTATCTATATACGAATACAACGATGGATTTTGCGGAGGTAAGAATTTGTTGATGTACAGCGAGAGTTTTAGCGACATTTCAAGCGAATTTCAAAGTTGGTATGAATTATACGAAGACGCCAGTTTCCAAGTGGATTGTAGTTCCATAAGCGTTTCATTAGATGTGAGTGGTCCATCTACCAACAATTTCACAAGCATATATCAAGTGGAATCTTACATTAATTTTGATATTAGTCAAAATAGTGAAGGACAAAGCGTTATTTTATTCGACGATATTAGCGATAGTTCAACAAAATATTGTTTTGATACCGGAAATTTTGTCCTTATGAATGTTCCTGACAACAACCCTATAGCATTCTTGAATAAAGGTCGCGAAGATTTATTTTCTTATGACGGATACTATGCACATTCCACAACTGGCATTGCGAAAGATGGAAATACTTACACGTATTATTCTGGAAATATCAATATTACCGTCACGGGAGATTTCGGGCAATTAAGTTTTGAAACGTTAGAAAACAGTTATATGGGCGGCTTTCGCAAGTTAATGTTTAACAGCGGCACAAAGGGAGAAGCGGTTCATCATTGGGGCGTCAATACTTATTATAATATGTTGACAAGCGATTCGTCCGACGCGCCGCAAAATTATTATATCAACGTGCGAACCAATACTCGCGCTGTACACTACAGCGAAGATTATGTGACATATCGTTTTGCTGGTTACGATCGTAATGGATTGATTGACGATGAAGACGATAATCCAGAACTCACTTTTGCAATTGGAGATAATATTTACTTTACGTTTGATGACAATTCCGAACACCCATTTGGCATTTATACCTATCATAATCTTCTAACCGACGCACAACTGATTACAAATAATTCTAATAATACTAATTCTCAAATAGTGTGGACCCCGAATCTTATAGTCAGCAACTACTACTATTATCGGGCGGAAAAATATGTCACGAATTTCATGTCAAATGGTATCAATATCATCAATAATGAAAGCGCAGAAATTATATTGAATATTAGTAATGTTTATACAGAACCGCAATTTGATATCAGTTATGACGTCAGTTTAACTCCTATGTTTGAAGGTACAACGCCTTTTTCAATACTATTAACATCGTTTAATATTGAATTTGATGAAGTTATTAACATTAACAGTTCTAGAAATTTATATCTGTACAATCATGATAACGATACCATAGACTTGACAATACCGGCAACTCAACTTGTAAAAAACTCCCAACAAAGTGGCGTTACTTATGTATCCGGATTCAGCAAATACAATGTAAATAGTTTGAAGTTTGACGCCAGTTATGCGTTATTGATGGATGAAGACTTGTTTGAAAACATTTATTATAATACAATCAGCGGAGAAATTGTAACATTTGCCGATATATCTGCTTACAATCTCCTAGATTTTGAAACGGAAACTCGTCATGAACCAACATTTGTTTCAATAACTCCCGATTCTAGTTCAACGTTAGTTGACGTTTCGGGATACATTGAAATTGAGTTTAGTGAACCTGTTATTGTGCCTGCTGACGCCGACGTGCCGGGAGGAAACAATATCGCCTTCGTTGATAGCGATGGTAATTCAATAGATTATACTTCCGATGATTTTTCGGGCAACAAACTATACATTAACTATAGCGGGTTGAATTACAATAGTGTTTACTCTGTTTCATTTGACGATTACAGCATTGTTGATTCAAGTAATATTAATTTTACAATAACAGATTCTTCTTTAAGCGATTATTCCATACAAACCATAGAAGACCCGAGACCACAACTACAGTATTTTGTTCCTAATGTTGATATTGACGTTTCTAATATATATATAGACCAGCCCATCACATTAATTTTTAATGAAACTGTTTATTTGGACACATCCAGTAATGGGCGAATACAAATAGAAGATGAAGGTGGAACGACCTTTACTTATTTTGATATTTCAAATAATGTCGATGTTTCTGGAATTATTTTTGGTAGCGAAACAAATACATTACGAATATATCCATTTAATGCGGACTTAAGTTTTGCAGACAATACCACTTACGTGCTTTCAATTGATAGTGACATCATCAAAGATATTTGTGATAATTATTATCCGGGAATCAGTACAAGCGATTCAAATCCAATTACTTTTACAACAGGTGATAGTACCGGTGAAGCGCTAGAGAGTCTGACAAATGACTCTAATGGAAATATTGTCAGCGACGATTCTGGAGATTATATTGTCTTTAACAACGATACATCATATGACAGCAAACAGTATACTCTTTCGGCAAAAAGTTACACGTTAGACATATCTGAATCATATCCGTTTACAATATTGAACAGCGATATCAGTAATATAGTTGTTATTGGTATCAGCAATGATGTCATTGAAATAGATGTAAGTGGTGGTAGTGATCAAGTAGATGCTACTACAGGTGATTATTTTGTCTTCACAAACAGTGGCGGAGAAACCATATCTCTCGCGAATGGCGACTTTAAATTTATGCGCGGACAAAGTTACAGATTTAAAGAGGGTGATATTAGCGATAACTATGAATTTGTTATTTATTATGGCGATGTAAGCGCTTCATTGGCAAGTGGCGACGTGTCATCTAGTTTTACCATTCCAAAAAACAGGTCAACAGATGGTAGTTCACTATATTATCGCGCAAGATATAATACCACAAATTACGATGCGTCTTTAACGCTCTTGTATAGCGATGTTTCGGAAGACAATGAAAATGGAAATGGTTCTTATGATTTCTTTTACGGAAATGTAACTATAGACATTTGTAGTAATGATTTCGGTTCATTCAGTTTTTACACATATAATAATGGCTATATGGGAGGTAAATATGCGTTTACTTTTGAAGACAACTATTCATGATAACTTTTTTCTTTGTAATATATATAATTCAAAGTATGCCTAGAAAACAAGTATTCAAAAAAACAGTCGGCTCGAGAGCGGAGGTGTTCCATGGAACTGCCAAGAAAACAACCGGTGGTCTTTTAAAGAAAGATTTAGCGAAAAACAAGCACGGAGAAATTGTTTCCAGAAAGAAGCAAATGACTGCCAAGAAAGAGAAACGCCTCGAAAAGCACGGATATTTTGCCAAGAAGGGCAAATTCGGCTACGTCAAGAAGGACGTGGTGGGTAAATCAAAAAAGAACAAGACATCAAAGAAGACCGCAAAGAAAAGTAAAAGAAAAGGCAAGCGTTAAGTAGTTGAAACAAGTAATTACAATATAATATAATTTGTTGAAATCTTTCATATTATATTGTCATTATGAGACCTTTATTTTTGTTCACCATTTTTTTGTTCACCATTTTTTTGTTCACCATTTTTTTTGTTCACCATTTTTCTATTTAGTTTAGTTATGAATATAAATATGTTTGAAGAGTATTATAATTATATGATATAGTCATGACTTTATCAATGATCGGTATGAAGAAAAATGTCAGCTCGCAAAACTTAGCCAACTATGAAATGTCTACAATTAATATTGAGAACAATGAAATATCAAGCGACGAATCTCCAAAACTAGACATTAATAATGATGAAATTTCGAGTGACTATATATACGTCGTCTCTTATTTTTACCAAGTATTTGTTCATGTTTTCATATTTTCTATTTTTGAGTCTTTGTTTTTTTGGCTTTATATTACCAAAGAAGAAGACCAAGCAATTTTAAATCAGATTGAAGACGTGGTTTTAGTTGGCAATCTATTTTGCACGAACATAAACGATGATATTGATTTTTCATCGTTATATGATTATCAAAAAGACAAAAGAGATAATTACAACCAGGAACTACCTTTTAACAATACTATTATGCTAAACACTTATTTATTGTGTACAATTGTTTTACTCAACATTTTTCTTAAATTTAGTCGTACAAATATTGTGATATTAAATTACAACATATTAAAAAATCAAAGTGTAACTTTTCTCTGCTTGTTTGTGTATGAATATTTATTT
>Ga0115001_10004377_pt1 | contig 10386 bp, 3 predicted proteins | sample ArcticOcean_MG_C_12_FD_89869 | JGI IMG/M metagenome (GOLD analysis project Ga0115001, IMG submission 89869) | Marine microbial communities from western Arctic Ocean - ArcticOcean_MG_CB8_130 | ecosystem: Environmental > Aquatic > Marine > Oceanic | place: Arctic Ocean: Canada Basin | collected... | reverse complement strand
TCTTTCAATTCGTTCTCTCTCTAAACTCTCTACTCTCTCCGTCAAATCTGTAACGTGTTATTCCTCAAATTCCTCACCGGTTTGCTCTTCTTCCTGACCATTCTTACTTAATTATTATCAATTAATTATTATTAGTGTATATATTCGTCAGAAAAATAGAGCTCTGTTTTTGTGAACAAGTAGAGAGAATTCTTTTAAGGGCGAGAAAGTTGCGTTTAGGGTTTAGGGTTTAAGGTTAACCAGCCTATTAAAATTTCATCCAGCAGGTCTTCCCTACTAACAAAGAAGAAGAAGAAGAAGAAGAAGAGTGCGTCGTTGAAACACGTCAAAGATAACACAGTAAAACGATGGAAACATTGGTAGTGAAAAGTAGTCACGATTTCGATCTGAATTCGATTCGCTGCGATGATTTAGGTTCGTACTCGCTCGATTTTGACAGCGATGAAGACGCGCATGTGCAATTAATAATTGAAACAACGAAAAAAAGTGATGTTTATGAACTTTCGTTACTGAACGCGTTCAAGCGTGATTGCGAGGAGGATAATCGACCAGAGAGAACTTTACGGATTGAACAAAGAAGTGATAGTAGTAGTAGTGAATTAGGGTGTAAAGTATGGAACGCTGCGATCATGTTGTGTGATTATTTGCGAGCAAATCACGCAATTGTGAGGAACAAGACCGTGCTCGATATTGGCTGCGGCACAGCGATAGCGTCGTTCGTTGCGATCGATTGTGGTGCAGAAACAGTCACTGCGGCTGATTGCGGACCTTTAACTTTGAATAATATAATGCACACAGTGAAACAATACGACGATTTGTTATTAGAAGCAGAGGCAGAGAGAGGAACGATCTCGTCGTCGTCGTCGTCGTCGTCCTCTCGGCTTACGCTTCTCGCTTTGCCGCGGTGGGCGAGCAACGACGGGAAAATTCGCGTGCGTACGCACTTGTGGGAAGACGATGAAGAAATAGCGAACTCAATTATAGAAAATAGAGCGAAATTTGAGACGACGAGACATTGGAGCAACGTCAATGGTTTTAGCTGCCCCAAGATGAGTGACGACGAGAAATTTGACAGCATAATCCTATCGGATTGTTTGTATTTCAGTCAACAGGAAATTCCATTAGCGAAAGCGATTGCGCTTAGGTTGAAGAAGAACATAGACTCAACTGTTACGTTGTTCCAGACACGTCGAACCACAAACAAATTAGTCGAAGAACGATTTAGAAATTTGTGCGAATTGGAAGGGTTGGAAGTTTACCTAGAAGACGTCTTAATTGATCAAAACGTTTTACTAGAACGAGCGGGTGTTCACGAAACGCGACATACAATAGGTTATGCGCTTATGCGCATGAAATGGAGAATATAGTTCAATGCTACAGTATTTAGTATAGTTATGATATATAATTTATTTAAATCTATTATTAATTGATCACGATTGCGGGTGTAAGCGAAGAATCTATTTTCTTCAACGCATCCCACGTTCCTACGTATAATACAGAATCACCATCTTCTTCGTTATACGGAACGATTTCTTGCTTGCACAAAACTAATGCCATGTTTTTTGCGTTTTCGATTACTGCCTCGGTCAACATTTCCCCCTTTGCGAACTTTTTAGCTTCGGCAAATCGGTCGAGCACGGCTAACCACGTTGGCGCAAACGCTTCAGGATCTTCGGCTTTCATCGGAGCCGCATATTGTAAGAAGGACTTTGATACGCACGCTATGATCAAAGTTGCCGTTCGCTCCCACGCCGTGCTATTATCCTCCGATCGAACTGCGTTGGCAATTTGTCGAACATTTTCGCTCGCATGTTTCAACAACGGCGTTAACGTATGATGGAACAGAGCGAGCCAGTGCTCGGCTGGCGCATCGAAAGCTTCTGCGGATAGTAGCGTGTGCTGCAACGTCAACACGGCGTCGTCTCTTACCGCACTTCGCTCATCTTCGCTTGCAAATCGCGCGAGTTCTTTTGCTAAATCGCCCCAAGCGCCCGCAAGAATTTCTGAGCGCAATTCGTTGGAACAATCGGCCGATTTCGAGCGTTCACACAACGCATCGTTCGCATCATTGAGTAATTTTAGCGCTTTGATCGAGCGTTCTTCACCCCCTCTATTACTATCTACGAAAGCACAAGCACATTCAATCAATGCTCGAGCATTTGATACGTTGATATTCAAACCATTCTCCATGACGAAGCTCAAGGCGTCGAAACCAGACGCGGATGCTTTTGGATGACGCGAGGACGCGGCTAAGAGTTTACAAATTGTATCCCATCCTCTAGCTGTTTTAATGTGATGTGACGCACATTGACGAACGAGGAGGTTCAGAGATTTCGCAATGCGCTCGAAAAACGCATCGGCGACCTGCGGCTCTAATGAGAATAAAACACGCAAAGCATCGACGGCGTGGTCATCGGCGACGCCGTTTGGCGCGTTTGATAGTGCAATATCCTCGTTACTATGTAAAGAACTTTGTTCTGGAAGTACGCGACGAACTACTCGCAATAATTCAAAGATTGCTCTTTCAACCAAAGGCGTTGGTTCTTGCGTCGCAGCTCCAACGATTGCTTTGATGTGCGAGACAACTCTTGGAAGACATAATCTTGCGCGATCTTTATTGCGATAGCACACAGAAAGCATAGCATCGAGGCAAAATAATGCCGCATCTTCATCGTCCGAACTCTGTGGCGGTTGCGCTGGATCACCAGCGGCCCACGCTAAAGCGGCTACCAAGTGAGCTAAACTTTCTTTACCAAGAAATTTGGAATCAGCAAACAAATTGGAAAATTTGCACGCCCTCGCGCACGCTTCTGATTTTTCGAGCAACGCCTTTTCTCGGTCATTCGGTTCGGGTAAACGCGCTTTTTCTTCTTCGAGTGAATAATCATAATCGGTACCACCAAGAAGCGCAGAGAATGAACGGAAGAGCGATCCGCTTTGAGCGGCTTTTTGTCTTGCAACAAAGTTATTCGACGTCAAAGGTTCTCTTTCTTCACCTTTCTCGATTGGTGTAGCGGCAACATCGTCTGGTACAACACCTAATCGTCGCATGTGCAAAACGCAATCTAATACATTACACCATCCACGCCTCAAGTCATCTCCATGTGCGTTTGCAACGGCAAAAGCAGCTTTAGCAGCAGAGCGAGTCTTGACATCTTCGCCCAAGGCAACGCCAGGTCGCAACGGATTTATTTCAACAGCGCGTTGCGCGCCCTTTGTGACAAAAGCGCACATTGTCGCAACCAAATGATCAACAACATCCGTCATGCGATGATTCGATGCAATTCTAGCAACGGCAACAAACGCTTCGACAGATGACTCGAGCACATCTTCGTCTGTAGCACGCTCAAAGATGACCGCGACGGCCGCAGCAGTTGGCGCCCAAACGAGAGAAAAGACATCAGCGTCGTATTGGCGAGATTCGATTTCATCAGGTGGTGCATCGAACTTCCCTTGACCAACTTCGCAAGCGCGCATGACATCGTGCCAAGCTGAATTTGAAAGGCTCGGAGCGGCATCGTCGGTGAGACGAATTTCATCTGTAACGATGGAATCAAAAATCGAAACTAAAGTTTCTTTCGGCCAATCTTTGCCACCGTTCGTGCCTCGATTGTTTCGAACGAATTGCTCGAGCGTCATCTTCTTCTTAACTTGTTTGTTATGCGCATCCGTGTTGAGCATGATGATAGAATACGATAAAACATACGCTGAATCTGCGTCTGCGCATGAATTCGGATTTGCGCCGAAATATCTCGCCGCATACGCTTCCAAAATTCTCGAAATCTTTTGCGCTTCGCCTGGCAATTTAAAACCATCCAAAAACGTTCGCAACGCTTTATCAAGAGTTACGCTTTCAAAGTTGAATAAATTCGCATATTCGTTCAAGACTTCAACTTGAAAGTCTTTCGGATCGCCCAAATATTCACCGACGACTTCTTTGTCCAAACCTGGAGCGAGTTTGAGAAACTTCGCTACGGCTTTAGCGGTTAAATTTTCTGGAAGCAAACCGTATTCTTGCATGTAGGGAATTCCTTTCTTTGGAGATCGATTGAAATGTTCTGCAGCAACAACGAGACGCCTTTTCAACGCGCGAGATTTACGTAAACCGCGAGCGCGAGCGATTCCAGAAGGTGCGGCAGATGCCTTGACGTATTCCCACGGGTCCAATCCGCGTAATTCATCGCGCAAAGCAGCAGGTGAGTCACCCGCATCGGTATTTCCGTTATCGGCATCTCCGTTGAGTTGCGCAGTCGTCCCATTTTCAGCAACACTCGAGGAAGAAGAAGTACCAACTACATTGGTTTGTCTATTTTCACCGAGCAACATGGAAGAGTCGCCGTTATACTCGTTATGACTCTCACCGGTAGATCGCGAAACCGTTCGAACGATGGCGAGTAAACCTTCTACGGATAATGCGTTTGCACCAGAAAGTCTCGCCCCGTTCGCCGGAAACGCAGATGCAGATAAAGTTGACACGAGCTCTTCGAAAACGCACGGTTTGCTCAAATCACAATCAAAGGACATGTAGCAGTCAGTCACAAAGTGCGGTTGTCTGCATAAATCAACTACGGTTTCCAAAGCAATACGTTGCGTTTCTCTGCTTCCAGGGAGACCGCCTGAGCCTGAACCGCTCGATGACGAAGATTTGTTTTTCCCCGCCGCGCAAAGCGGAATAAGTACGACGCGTAAGAACATTTCTAATTGCAACTTCAACTCTGATCGCATAGTCGCGTATAACATCGTGAAGCAACCGCACGCCGCAGCTGCAACTGGAGGTGCAGCGGTTGGCTTTAAACTCGTCAACGCCTTACATAAATCGTCTTGGATTGCAATAAATAGCTCTGGATATCTGTTTTTAACGTTGCTATTAGTGGCGCTAGAAACAACGATCGTGTCCACAAACGTCCCGACGAGTTCGATGCCAAAGAGCATGAGCGATTGTTCAGCCTCTTCGCTTCTATAAGGTGTCTTATTCACGGGAACTTCGCTCGAAGATTCTCCATTTGAACCGTCTCCTCCTGCGTTGCCACTTGAGTTTTTCTGTTTCGCTCCCAAAGTTGCCAAACTGCTCGCCTCTATAAGCGAGCACGCGAACTTAAAAATCTCCAACGCCGCTGGTAAACCGTATGGCGCAGGTAAAGATTTGAGCTTTTCTAATGGTGCTCTTGTTGGTGGTGATGAAGGCGTACCGACGTCAATCTTCGGACCACCATCTTCAATTGCTCCCGGACCGCGAACTGGATCAAAGCTCAATTCGTTGACGTCGCGATGGACTGGGGAAATGGCAATATGGTGCGGAGATCTTGGCGGAGTTATGCTCGTCGTCGTCATCGTCGCAGTAGTGGCATTGTGTTGCTTCAACCTTTCATCGTATAACTTTTCAAACGCAGAAGCTCTCTTTGCTAACTGATCTCTCCATTTTTGCAACCTCGCATTTTCGGAAGATTCATTGGTCATGTTTTCTTTCAACCTCAACGCGACGTGTTCGGCAATCTCTCTCATAGCATGCCTCGAGCAATGCCTCAAAAACCCACTCTCCTTACCACTTTGGTGTCCAATTCTATAACACGCTTGCAAAACGTCACAAACATCGTCGTCCGATAAATACTTCCCCGAAGGACTACCCACGCAATCGATCAACACGTGTAAAATCTTACACAAAACAGCGTCGTCATGGTCTGGATCCGTAGCCTCAAATCTCGACATCGTCACCGCTTCGCTTATATCCCTAACGACCATTGCCTTCTCCACTGAATCTAAACCAAATATCAAATCTCTCTTCAAGATCTTATGCACCGCCGAAAGCGCCTGCGAAGTCACTGGACCGCTCGTCTCGACCGATACTATACATTTCAAAAACGGCTGTATGAAATCCGCGCACGTCAATCTCTTACTCGCATCACGTCTATCCCCCCCTCGTTCTTCGTTCATTATCGCACTCATGGCAGCATCCGCTGTCCCAGCCTCCAACGAACTCGCGTTTTCCATAAATAACAGCCTCCTCAATCTGACAAACTCTTGCACTAACTCGTTCTCATCGATCATTTGATCCTCCTGTAGATCAACCACGAACTGCGCCGTCGCACTCGATCCAGCGATTGTTCCGCCGTATATTTCATTCGTCTGTCTTTGTAATATCGCGTATTTCGAGTTTTGTCTCATCGATGCCACGACTCTCGCGCACTCCAAGTTGATCATCGAAGCGATTGTTTGATGGAACAAAATCTTCCCTAGTTTTTGATGCTCGGTCTCGTTTAACCTCTTCATCTTCTGATGTTGATCGTCGTGATCGTGATCGGATGAAGACATTTTTAACAGTCGTCGTCGTCGTCGTGTTCTCTTCTTTATATGTATTGATTCGATTTGTTTAAAGTGAATTAATCGGAATTGAATTAATTGATTGAATATTTTCTGATGCGAAAGAAATTGAATAAAAATGTGTTGCGATAAATATTTTTTTTTCTGAAACCCTAAACACCATTACTGCCTCAGAAAAAGCGGGAATACCGCACACGTTTTTTAAAGCGAGTTACTAACGATGAGATGATCGAGACTAAAGATTTATGGAATAAAAAGCTATACATATTTGTGGAGAGAAAACTAACCACTCATTTCACCGGTTTGCCAAGTATCGGTTTTCGGGACGTCGGCGAAACCTAAAATTTCAGCCCTCAGTTTACGCAAAGCCATCTTTTGCGCTCGCACGGTTTTCGGGTCATTCGACGATAACCATTCGATCTCGCCTTGGACTAACTTTTGAACGAGCTCGTCGTCGTATTGCGGGTTCGTTTTTGATCTTTGTTGTTCGAGATTCCAATGTTCGTATTGACGCGGGTCGACTTTATCGAGCTGTTCCATAATCTGCGGGTTGATCGTTTGTTTGAAGTAGTTCTCGTCTTCCATGTTCTTCTTCATTAATTGTCTTATTTGCTCGTAGTGTTGCGCTAAACTATCTTCGGGCATCGCGTCTTTAATGAATTCGTCGTAATAGAGCTCGGAGTCCTGGCCCCATTCGATATCCCATATGGACCACGGTTTGAACATTTGATCTTTGTTTTTGGTGCGTTCGATGCCGGCTCGTTCGAAGACTTCTATTAAGTTTCTTCCATTGATTTCACCGCAAGAACCGAGAACTTCTTTCAAAGTAAAAAGCATCTCTCGATTTTTTGGTTGGTGCAAAATACACAGAGCGCGTCTAGTGGCTAAAATAATCAGCTTTCTGACTTCATTATACACTAACATATCGAGCTCGGGGGACATGTCGTAATTGAATTCGTAATAATCTTCTGGATGATCGTTCTCACCGAGACCTAAAAATTCTTCTTCTTTGATTTGTTTCCTTAACAAAGCGATCGGGCCGAGCTCGGACCATCCAAATTTAACGACATAGTCCAAGGCGAGATCTGTGGCCAAAACCATATCTCTGTGAGACATCGTTGAAACGCCGTACGGTCCATAAATATATCTCTCGGCCATTTGTCCAGCGACTAAGACGCACATGTGAGATTCGAGTTGAGTTCTAGTCGAAACATTCATAGCAGATTGCGTGTCGAGCTCTTGCTTAATGTATTGAACGACGGACGTTTCTTTTCCGCCCGGAAATACAACAACGTTCGCGACATCGTCGAATTCTGGGCTTACCATGGCAACTAAGACTTGTGCCGACGTGTATAAGCAAATAGAATCTCTCACGTATGGATTCATAATCTGAATAGCGACGTCTTCCTTGAACTTTGATCTTGTCATGAGATTATCCGTGCCGTCTTTTGCTCCATTACCGGCAAAAGATTTCGTCGCGCGAATTGAGTTGATTACTTTCAAAAAGTCATCAGTCGTAGCAACGCCACCTTTGCTTCCAACTGCTTTTGCTAAGCACTGCTTTACCATGTTTTCGAGATCGGCTCCAGAAAATGCAGAGGAAAGTTTGGAGATGTAATCGATGTCCAAATCTGACTCGCAGCTTGTCCAAGCGTCTCTTCTCGAAATGTGCATTCTAATGATATCAGATCTCGCGGATTTATTAGGCAAATTCATTTCGATGACGCGATCGAATCGACCTGGACGAATAAGAGCAGGATCTAAAACTTGCGGTCGATTCGTTGCAGCGACGAGCATGACGCCGCACTTCTCTTCAAAACCATCCATCTCTGTCAAGAACTGATTAATAGTCGCAACGCGTTCGTCCACGCCTTCTTCTTGGCCCATTTGAGCGGCTCTCTTTGATCCAACTGCATCAAATTCGTCGATGAAGATGATGCACGGAGCAACTTTACGTGCAGCTTGGAACAAGTTACGAACTCTCGCCGCACCAATACCAACAAACATGTCAGTAAATTCAGTGGCGGCGACAGAAAAGAAAGGCACACCTGCTTCGCCGGCGAGGCATCTCGCGAGCAAAGTTTTTCCAGTCCCTGGAGGCCCCGCAAGCAAAATACCACCGGGAACTTGCGCGCCAAGGTCTTTGTATGTTTGGAAATTTCTCAAAGAGTGAATTAATTCGTACATCTCGTCTTTTAATCCTTCGATGCCGGCGATATCGTTCAAAGACGTGTTTCGACTCTCGATTCCCAAGTTTGAAGGTTTGTATTGTCTCACGTGGATGTTTGCGAACTGATCTTCAGCTTCGTCCGCGCGGTAAATTTCATTCAACATTTGATAACAGACGGCGATGATGATTAAAGGACACATGCCATAAAAAATGCCCGTGCCGATAGTCCACCAAAGCGGATGCGCGCCAGGCGAAGAGAGCTCGATGAATTCACCTCTCGAATATGGACGACATTGCAAGATTTTCTTTGCAATGCGGTCATCGTGTGGTAAATACGTGAAAAAAACTTCATCCGTACCGTCGACGTAATATTTTGCGCTTACTCCGTTTCGTCCAAAGACAATTTTATTAATGCGCCCGACTTCGACGAGCTTATTAAAACCGGTGTAAGACGTTTCCGTTGGGTTCCAATCAGTGCCTTTGGAAGCGAAAGGATCCTTTAAATAATTCAAATTGATCGTTCGAACGAATCTCTTCGATGCGTCTGATCTTAATATTTTCCCGAACCATCCTTTTCTTTGCTCCAACCACTTTTCTCTTTCCGCTAAGAGTTTGCGAATGACTTTTTTTCTAGATTTACTAAAATTCGAAGCCGACTCTTCAACTTCGCCGAAATAAGCATCCATTTGATTTATTGTTCTAATTGCTTTCTTGGTAGCCATATAAGCCTGCAATTTAAGCTGCGGTGAGTTCTTAGCGATGGCTGTATTTTTTTCCCTAATCTTCTTTGCCCAATTTTCCATCGATCCGTATTCCGCCATCATCTTCGCCTTTTCCTCTCTCCATTGCTCTCTTCTCTTCTGGTTCTCTTGAATCTTCAATTTTCTCGCTGCGGCGCCTTCTTCATCAGTCATCGCAGTCCAAGGCATTTTTCTAATATCGTTATTAAACCTGGATCGAAAATTTTTCTCCTTCTCTTCCCTCGGCAATTTAACCGCCGCTTTGCCAGTCTTCTTCTTCTTTTTCGTCGTCTTATTCTTATCATCTTTTTTATTATTCGTCTTATTCTTGTCATCTTTCGCTTTACTACCAGCGATGTTCCCGACGACCTCGTTCGCTCGCGATCGCATCATCATCTGCGGCGGTTTCAAACTATCAATCGTTCCACGAAAATCATCATCTCGTCGTCGATCGACGCCGCCGACGGAAGAGGACGAATCATACAAAGAACTACTAGCACTCGCTCTTTGATCGTTCTGCGCGCCGTTCGTTGACGACGCCGCGTTCGCGCACGATTTCTGTTGTCCAAACATGACCATGCACGACACTATCGCGCAAGCGCCTAAACGTTTGGCCATAATCATACGTTGCCGTCCATCTTCGCCCTTTTCGTGTTCGGTATCGTTAGAACTATTTTCGGCGGCGGCGGCAGCGGCAGTAGTACTAAATCGCACTCGACAACTTCTTCCTCTTCTTCTCTGCATCGGAAACTTCTCGTTCTTCTTCTCGCGCGCCTTCGAAGAAGAAGAAGTAGAAGAAGAAGCGTGCGATAAAGACGCGTTCGTTATTAAACAATCATCGTTCTGCTTCGCAGCGGCCGCAGTCGTTCTCTTAATCGCTGAAACGAGAGATCGTTTGAGCGTAAGTGACGGCGGATTGGATAAAATCGTTCTTCTTTGCTGCAGTTGTTGTTGAGAAACTAACATATTTGTTCTTCTTAAAACGACTCTGCGCACTTACTCGCAGACGCTGCTCTCTATTTCTCTCACTCTTACTCTCTCTTTGTTATACTGCGCTTGTTATGCTTAATTGATTAAAATGATTACTATGAGGAAAGGCGTTTTAAACATCTTCTTTTCAAATCTGAAAACCCCAACATCTGAAACCCTAAACACCCC
>Ga0115001_10004376_pt1 | contig 10387 bp, 8 predicted proteins | sample ArcticOcean_MG_C_12_FD_89869 | JGI IMG/M metagenome (GOLD analysis project Ga0115001, IMG submission 89869) | Marine microbial communities from western Arctic Ocean - ArcticOcean_MG_CB8_130 | ecosystem: Environmental > Aquatic > Marine > Oceanic | place: Arctic Ocean: Canada Basin | collected... | reverse complement strand
TGAAAACTGCGAGAGAGAGAGAGGAACGCGAGGTCCGGTCTGCGAGTATTTCTTGCGAGCGAGATTATTTTCTTGATATGGTTAACGCTCTGCGAAGTCGTAAACATAAAAGTGTTGATTTTTAATGAAAAAAGCTTCTTTTTCTTTGTTTTTTTTCTTAGTTTTACGATTTAGGGTTTCACCAAGAAAAATCTTCTTAGTAATAAACTTAATTAATTTAGTAAATAAAAGAAATGCCATCACGATTCGGTGATCGCCTTTACCTCCTGTTGCAAAAACCTGCGATTACAAACTTCTATTAAAAGATGCCGTTGTTTTCTTTCTTTGTTTTTTTTGTGGGTTTAGCGATTTAGGGTTTCGGGCAATAAGTGAATAAAATCCTTCTCAGCAAACTTAATTTATTAATTGCTACTGTTATAAATAAAGATATACTTCCAATTCAGTAAACATAAAGAAATGCCATCACGCTTCGGTGATCGCCTTTACCTCCTGTTGCAAAAACCTACGAAAGATCAACAAATAAACCGCTTAGTTCCTTCTAATGTCTCGCTCGGAAACACGCACGACAACACCTGCGACGCGTTCGATGGCGATACGAGAGAAATCAATAATGCCGAGTCACAAAAAAAGACGAATAAGTTTCGCGTCGAGACGGATTCGATCGGCGACGTCCTCGTGCCATCCAGGGCGTTGTTCGGACCACAGACGCAGCGCTCGATAGAGAATTTCAGGATCGGTGGAGAACGAATGCCTTTTGCGTTAGTCCACGCGCTCGGGATGGTGAAACACGCCAATGCCACAGTGAACGAGAAAATGGGTAAGCTTGCTTCTTAACTGTTTCGTTAACGTCAAATTTTGATTATCTATATCTATCATCGACAACCATCAGGTAAGCTTGAGACGAAAAAGGCAGAGGCTATTCGTTTAGCTGCGTTAGAGGTCATCAGTGGCCGATTGGATAAACATTTCCCGTTAGTCGTTTGGCAAACAGGGAGTGGGACGCAAACGAACATGAACGTATGCGAAGTGATATCGAACGTCGCGTCAAAAATGATGGGCGGCGAGTACGGAGGGAAACTGGTTCATCCGAACGACGACGTTAATATGTCGCAAAGTTCAAACGACGCGTTTCCAACTGCAATGTCCGTTGCGACTGCTTATGAAGTGTACGAAAAATTGATACCGAGCTTACGGTTGCTATATTTTGAGATTAACAAGAAATCGGAGGAGTGGAAAGATATCGTAAAAATTGGTCGCACGCATCTACAGGACGCGGTTCCCATCACATTAGGACAAGAATTTTCGGGGTACGCGCAACAAATAAAAAACGCGTTAATTCGAGTTCGCGCGTCGTTAGTACATTTACTCGAATTAGCGATAGGCGGTTCCGCCGTCGGAACTGGCTTGAATACGTTCCATGGATACGCGGAAGCCATGGCGAGCGAGATTTCAAAGTTAACGGGTTTGCCGTTTGTATCGGCGCCGAACAAGTTTGAGGCTCTGGCCGCACACGACGCGCAAGTAGCCTTGTCAGGAATGTTAAAAACCGTTGCATTGTCTTTGTCAAAAATAGCGAATGATGTAAGATTTTTAGGCTCCGGGCCTAGAGCCGGATTGGGTGAATTATTATTACCCGAAAACGAGCCAGGGTCTTCGATCATGCCCGGAAAAGTGAACCCGACGCAATGCGAAGCGTTGATGATGGTATGCGCGCAAGTTATTGGGAACGATTGCGCGATTTCGGCTGGAAGTGCTTCGCTCTCGCATTTTGAACTCAACGTCGCGAAACCTCTAATCGCTTATAATAATTTACAATCAATCGAGCTATTAGCGGATGCGAGCAAAAGCTTTGCGGAAAGATGCGTTTCGGGCTTACGACCGAATTTAGAACAAATTCAAAAACATCTAGAAAGCAGCTTAATGCTCGTAACGGCGTTAAATCCTCACATCGGTTACGACAAAGCGGCAAAGATTGCCAAGAAAGCGCATAAAGAAGGAACCACTTTGAAAGAAGCTGCTTCGGAATTGAACTTGGTGAGCGAGGAAGATTTCGATACGTTAGTGAATCCTATAGAAATGATTTCGCCGACGACGCCGACGTCGCGATCGAGGCTATAAAATTTTTTATCTCGAGTTTACATCTTCTTTCACTCTCTCTTTATCATTACATTTGTATATATATTACAAGTATTTCGTGAAAAACTGGTTTGTTTTTTCCCACGCTTTACTCGCTTGTGTTTCGTCATACGCCGGAAATCCTTGCGATTTCTCTCGCTCTTCGAACGATTCGTACGGGTTTGGCGACTGGTTCATGAACGCGTGACCGACGCCTTCAAAGAACAACACATCTGAATCTTCTCTCGCTTCACTTTTCTTCAACTTTTCTTTCAATTGCAAGGCATCATCTTTTGAAGAGAACCCTACCAAGTTATCCTTCTCGCCAAACATTCCCAACACCGGTTTCTTACAATTCTTCTCTACATCGAACCCGCTCGGAATGCCGTAAAAGCAAACGATCGCATCGACGTCTTCGGCTAAACTCCCTCCTAAGATTGATAATGCACCTCCCATACAAAAACCGATCGTACCAACCTTCTTCTTCTCCGCTCCTACCATTTTCTCTTTCATATAACTCGCACATTCGCCAATCTCTTTCGCGGCTTGCATGAAATCGAGCTCGCCCATTAAATGAGAAGCCTCTTCCTTATCGACGCCAACTTTTCCTCTGTACAAATCCGGCACTAACACGAACGCGTCGAGATCTTCCGAAAGCTTCTTCGCGTGTGCTATAATTCCTTCATTCACGCCCCTATTAGAGAGAGAGAGAGAGAGTTACTATTTATTACATATTTCGAATCGATTTGATAACAACACACACACACACACACACACACATGCGCATAATGTAAGTAAAGCGTGTTATTTCCAATCATCGAATCAAACCAACGTTCAATCGAAATTAAATGAAACTTACCACCACTCCTGAATGCACACGATCCCTCGCGAACAGCTCTCGCTCGACCCGAACGATACCGCTTCGACGGAGTCATTAATTGTAATTCGCGACATCTATTTGTTATCGCGACTTTATATAGTATTTCTTTCTTTTCCCTACTTTTCCGCCTAAACCCTAAATTACAACACCCTAAATCACAACACCCTAAATAAATCAAAGCAGTGCAGCACTGGCGCACTTCTCTCAGTTCCTTTTTTCCTATTCGCGGCTTCACAAAAAAGAAAAACAACGACGACAAAAGATGTCCGGAATCATGGACAGGTTCCCGCACTCCACGGCCGAACTCAGACGAGTGAAAGCCGTGCAGTTCGGTGTCCTATCACCGGACGAAATCGTACGTTTTCGTTCTTCGATAGATTCGTTCTGTCGTAAACCTCTCTCTCAATCGTCCTTTTCTAATTTCACCATTTTGGACCATTGAGATTGTGATTATGATGATCGGGATTTGATTATATCCTTTTTATTTCTCGTTTCTCGTTCGTTTCTCGTTCCGTCAAAGCAAACGCGCGATCGTACGTGCCGAGCAGTTCGTGCAAGCCTGTTCGGTCGACCATCGAGTATCGACATTCGATGAAGAATCGGATTCCAGTTTTTGTGTTTTAGTAACATTCGATGATTGGCCTAAAAGAGAGAGAGAGAGGAAGAAAAGGGCTGCTCTTTCTTTTTCTGCTTTGGGCAGATTCGAGCTGGATTGAAACTAACGACTACGCGTTCTCTTTCTTTGATCTTTGATCTCGTCCAATAAATACGCGCGCGCGACGAATGAATAGCGAAAAATGTCCGTGTGCGAGATTGAGACATCGGAAACGTACGAGAAGGGGAAACCGAAACGAGGGGGATTGAGCGACCCGCGCATGGGGACGATGGATCGAGGAACAGTCTGCGAAACGGACGGGGCGGATTCAGTGCATAACCCTGGATATTTCGGGCACTTGGAGTTAGCGAAACCGGTGTATCATCACGGATTCTTGAACGTCGTTTTAAGGGTTTTGAGATGTGTCGGGTATTCAAGTTCGAGGATTTTGTTAGACCCGGAGACGGATTCGAGGTTTGAGCAAATCATGAGGATTAAAAATCCGAAGCATCGATTGAAGAAGTTGACAGAGGCGTGTAAGACGAGAACGGAGTGTCCGCATACTGGTACGGCACAGCCTCAGTACAGAGTTGAGGGTATGAAGATAACCGCGAATTTTGAAAAGTGTGACGAAGAGTTATTACCGGACGGCGGAGAGCGAAAGTTGCAAATAACCGCTGAAAGAGCGTTGCAGATTTTGAAAAATATTTCCGACGAAGATTGCCGTTTGCTTGGATTAAACCCCGAACAGGCGAGGCCGGATTGGTTCATTTTGCAAGTAATGCCAATTCCGCCTCCACCAGTGAGACCGTCTGTTTCTTTCGACGCGTCTACGCGTTCGGAAGATGATTTAACAGTCAAGCTCATGGAAATTGTTCGAACGAATAAAAATTTACAACGCCAAGAACAAAACGGTGCACCGGCGCATGTCATCGACGAATTCGCCGAGTTGTTGCAATATCACATCATGACATTCATGGACAATACCGTTGCCGGTCAGCCGAGAGCGATGACTCGATCAGGACGTCCAATTAAATCAATTTCGGAAAGATTAAAAGGTAAAGCTGGGAGAATTAGAGGGAATTTGATGGGGAAACGCGTTGATTTTTCAGCGAGAACTGTTATTACGCCAGATCCAAACTTAATGCTCGATCAGCTCGGCGTTCCTTGGTCGATTGCGTTAAACATGACGTACCCAGAAACTGTGACGCCTTATAATATTGATGAACTTACGAGATTGGTCGAGAACGGACCTCACCCGCCGCCTGGGCAGACTGGAGCAAAATATATTATCCGCGAAGATGGACAACGTTTGGACTTGAGATTTTTAAAGAAAGCTTCGGAAAAAAAGCTTGAGTTTGGTTACCGAGTTGAGAGACATATGAAGAACGACGACGTGGTCCTTTTCAATAGGCAGCCTTCTTTGCATAAGATGTCTATCATGGGTCATCGCGTGCGCATCATGCCGTATTCTACTTTTCGTATGAATATTTCGGTAACGCCGCCATATAACGCAGATTTCGATGGTGATGAAATGAACATGCACTTGCCACAGTCGTATGAGACGCGCGCGGAAGTTCAAGAGTTGATGATGGTTCCTAAAATGATCGTCTCTCCGCAAGCGAATAAACCGGTTATGGCAATCGTGCAAGATACGCTTTTGGGATGCCGAAAAATGACTTCTCGTGAAACGTTCATTAAGAAAGATATGCTCATGAATATCATCATGTGGCTCGAAAACTGGGACGGGAAAGTTCCTAAACCGGCCATTCTCAAACCAGAACCGTTATGGACCGGGAAACAAGTCTTTACAATGATGCTTCCGCACGTGAACTTGATTAGGACGTCTTCTTGGGCGCGCGACGCCGACGACATGGACTTCAGTGTAGACGATACCGGTGTCAGAATTGAACGTGGTGAGCTACTCACTGGGACTTTTTGCAAGAAAACTATGGGATCAGGCGGAGGCGGTTTAATTCACGTCACATGGGAAGAATGGGGACCAACTGCGGCGTGCAGATTAATCTCCGACATGCAAAAACTCGTAAACTATTGGATTTTACACCATGGTTTTACGTGCGGTATTATCGATACTATTGCCGATGATGGTACTATGCGTACTATTAATGACACGATTACAAAGGCGAAGAGTGACGTCAAAGCGGTGATCAAACTCGCTCAAAATGGTGAGTTAGAATCGCAACCGGGTATGTCGATGCAACAATCGTTCGAACAAAAAGTTAACCAGATTTTGAACAAGGCGAGAGATGATGCCGGTACTGCCGCCCAATCTTCGCTCAAAGACTCAAACAACGTTAAAATGATGGTACAAGCTGGTTCAAAAGGTTCGTTTTTGAACATTTCGCAAATGTGCGCGTGCGTCGGACAGCAAAACGTTGAAGGTAAGCGTATCCCATACGGCTTCGTCGATAGAAGTTTGCCGCACTTTTCCAAGGATGATTTCGGTCCAGAATCTCGAGGATTTGTAGAAAACTCCTATCTTCGTGGTTTAACTCCTCAAGAGTTCTTCTTCCACGCGATGGGCGGTCGTGAAGGTCTCATTGATACCGCGGTTAAAACTTCTGAAACTGGTTATATTCAAAGACGTCTGGTCAAGGCGATGGAGGATGTCATCGTCAAGTACGATGGCACCGTTAGAAACTCGGTTGGTGATGTCATTCAGTTTCTCTACGGTGAAGATGGTATGGATGCAACGGCAGTTGAATCGCAAAGCGTTGATACGTTGCGTTTGTCGAACTCGCAGTTTGAAGCAAAGTTTCGCGTCGATCCAGACATTCCGGGTTGGAGCGACGGCTGGATGACCGACGAGCGCGCGGATGCCGTTGCTCGAGATCAAGAGAAACGGTCACTTTTAGATCTTGAGTGGGAGACATTATTAAAAGATCGCGTTAATTTGAGATACACGCTTTCCAATGGCGATCCTTCCGTGCACTTGCCAGTGAACTTGAAGCGAATTGTTTGGAACGCACAAAAAGAATACGCAAATCCGAAAAAGACGGATGTCAAAGCATATATGGAGAACGAATTAGACCCTGAACACATCATCACTTCCGTTCGCAATTTACTGTCGAAACTTATCGTTGTACCTGGTAAAGACGAGTTATCGATCGAGGCGCAAAGAAACGCGACGATTTTATTTTACGCGCAAGTCCGCGCGTGCTTGGCTACGAAACGCGTAATGAAAGAACATAAGCTCGGAGTCGCCGCGTTTGACTGGATTATTGGTGAAATTGAATCGAGGTTCAAGCAAGCGCTTGCGCCACCGGGCGATGGTATTGGTACAGTTGCAGCGCAGTCTATTGGTGAACCGGCGACGCAGATGACGTTGAATACGTTTCATTTTGCTGGTGTTTCCGCTAAGAACGTCACGTTGGGTGTCCCTCGATTGAAGGAGATAATCAACATTGCAAAGTCGATTAAAACGCCATCTTTAACGGTTGCGTTGCGAAAAGAACTCGCCAGTGATCGTGGTCATGCGAAAAACGTCCAGGCTACTTTAGAATATACGACTTTGGCCTCAGTTGCGGCCATGACGGAGATTTGGTACGATCCAGATGTGCAATCTACAGTGATTCCGTTTGATAAAGAGTTTGTTAAATCATACTACGAAATGCCAGATGAAGAAATAGATCCGAACAGAATATCTCCATGGTTGTTAAGAATTGAATTGAACCGAGAAATGATGGTCGATAAGAAACTTTCCATGGCCGATGTCGCAGAGAGAATCTCAGAAGAGTTCCAAGACGATATTCACGTCATCTTTAACGATGATAACAGCGAAAAGCTCATTTTACGTTTGCGACTGATCACACCTGAAGGCAAGGGCGCCGATGCCGACGACGGTGTCGTTGAAGATGAAGTCTTCCTCCGACGCATCGAAGCGCAGTTGTTATCGACGCTCGCATTGAGAGGTATTCCAGACATTAAGAAGGTTTTCATTCGCGAAGCGAATTCAACGCGTCTCAATGAAACAACCGGGACGTTTGAGAAACACTCGGAATGGATGCTCGATACGGAAGGTTGTAACTTGCTCGAAGTTATGGCACATCCAGATGTTGACTTTTCACGTACGACATCGAATCATCTCGTCGAAGTCATTACAGTGCTTGGCATTGAAGCAGTCCGTAACGCGTTGTTGAAAGAACTTAGAGGTGTTATTGAGTTCGATGGCTCGTACGTGAACTATAGACATTTGGCGATTCTTGTCGAAGTGATGACGTACAGAGGACACTTAATGTCAATCACACGTCACGGTATCAACCGTAACGAAACTGGTCCATTGATGCGTTGCTCGTTCGAAGAAACGGTCGATATCCTTTTGGAAGCTGCGGCGTTTGCCGAGAGGGACGGTATGACTGGTGTGAGTGAAAATATCATGCTTGGACAGTTCTGTCCAGTTGGCACTGGTGAATTCGGTGTCCATCTTAACGAAGAGATGCTTAAAGATGCGATCGATTTGGATTTGTTTGGCAATCCACAAGGTGTTGGCGCTGGCATGATGAGTATGACTCCTGGAAGAGACGAGATGGCGAGAACGCCTGGCGGCTCGTCGCCAATGCTTTTGTCTCCTACGGCCGGTTTCAGATCACCGTTCGATGCGAGCATGCAGTTCTCACCGGCGAATTATGATTATGGTTCCAGTGGCGCTGCAGGCGCTGGTTTACCCGGTTTCAGTCCAAGCGGCGGTGGTTACAGTCCGACGAGTCCTGGTTACAGTCCAACCTCGCCAGCTTACAGTCCTACATCGCCGGCGTATAGTCCGACGAGTCCTGCGTACAGTCCGACCTCGCCAGCTTACAGTCCTACATCGCCGGCGTATAGCCCGACGAGTCCTGCTTATAGTCCTACATCGCCGGCGTATAGTCCGACGAGTCCTGCTTACAGCCCGACCTCGCCAGCTTACAGTCCGACCTCGCCAGCTTACAGTCCTACATCGCCGGCGTATAGTCCGACGAGTCCTGCTTACAGTCCGACCTCGCCAGCGTATAGTCCAACTTCACCTCAGTATTCTCCTACGGGACAAACGCTGTCGCCATCGACTTCTCCTACTTCGCCGATTTACAGTCCATCCGATAGTGGTGTGATGTATAGTCCGCAAGCTCCAACGATGAGCCCGCAGGGAGACGAAGATGAAGAAGAATAAATATCATGAAAATGAATATGAACACACAGCGAGACAATGTAAGAGAAAAGAAAATTAAACTAACAGAAAAAGAAAAAGAAAAAGAAAAAAACAGATTCGAAATTAGAAGTATAGCAGCAAAGCGCGGATTGATAAGTTGTGCGTGGTTAACCGATGTAAAAACGGTGTTCTGAAGCACACACGAGCTCTTCCCCTTCGCTTTTTAAAAAAGAAGATTGAAACAAAGAATTCATTACACTTAACTTAATTACTATATTACTATTCTACTACTCTACTCGTCGGCGCGTTTGCGAGCATGTGTCGAAAAATCGGGACTCCGGCTGCGCGATTCCCGCCTTGGTTTTTCATTAAATCTAATTCAGGTTTCGCCTCCTCCCACGGCCCTTCTATTTTCATCTTACACGTTCTTCTCGTCGTTGCGAACAAAACTGGCACTACTACTATAAAACTGCTAATTAAGCTCACATAAATCATGCCAAACCTATGATCGACTTTCCGTAATAACCAGACCGCAACGGAATGCGCTACACACGTGACCAAAAAATCACCTAAAAACATCCCGTCTTTCCTGATTTGTCTCCTCAACGGCATCGACATCGTAAACGCGCTCACGGCTAACAACGCGCACGCAAACGCATCGACTAACTTATCCAACCTACTCGCCATCAAACTCGAAGAAAATATCGCCGAAACCAAACTCACGCCTTCCATCGCGTTCCCAAAACTCGAACTCTCGACGCGATAATCGTGCGTCGCTAAATGCGCAAACATTAGAACAGTCGCTAATGCAATCGCTGTATCATCCGATACCGACGCAGTCATCGTCAAAAATAACGGAGACGAGATCGCTACTGCGACTACGATACCTACGCCGAGTTTAAAGCGCCTCAGTACTCGATTACCTATGCGCTGAAATCTTGGAAATTTCCCATCCATCATCACTCTATTCATCTTCCGCTCTTTTTTTTCATCATCGCGATCGACACCGCGATCGAAATCATCATCCCTCAACAAAACCGAACCAACGAATCCTACGCACGACAGTACTTCCAACACGACCTTCGCTTCAATCTCTCGTTCCCTCATTAACCAAATCGACGCGAACACTGAAACGCATAAACCGATTTGTTGAGAAATCGTTACGGTCGCCTTTTGTGTTTCGATCATTCGTTCTTTCATCGATTCGTTCGTGAACGTTATCGTGCACTGGGAGAGGAACTTGGATTCGCTGGTTTTCTTTTTGCGTCGGTTCATCGCTCTCTTTATTCGATCTCGTATCTTTACTTTCTCGATAAATGAGATTTGATTTTTAGTAGGGGAAGAGTTCTGTTGTGAAGATTTCGTTGGGGGTTTAGGGTTTAGGGTTTAGGGTTTTACTGGTAGTATTAAACAAGTTTTATAAAATGTGCGGCAGCGATGGATTTTAAAATCAGATCTCGCTTTAGTAAACAAACGCGCGCGCTTAAGAACAAAGATACACTTACTGTAAGTAATAATTAATAGTAATGGTCAGAAAGAAGAGTACGCCGAAGAGGAATTTGAGGAATAACACGTTAGAGATATTGACGGAGAGAGTAGAGAGTTTAGAGCGCGAGCGAGCTCGAGAAGAAGAAGAAATGAATACTACGATCTG
>Ga0115001_10004375_pt1 | contig 10388 bp, 9 predicted proteins | sample ArcticOcean_MG_C_12_FD_89869 | JGI IMG/M metagenome (GOLD analysis project Ga0115001, IMG submission 89869) | Marine microbial communities from western Arctic Ocean - ArcticOcean_MG_CB8_130 | ecosystem: Environmental > Aquatic > Marine > Oceanic | place: Arctic Ocean: Canada Basin | collected... | reverse complement strand
ATCGTAAAAGGAACGGCAAGTCATGCAGCACATGAAAATAATAACAATCCAATAATTAAATCTATTGAGGTTTTAAAATGGATTGAAAACTTAAGTTTTAAAAGAAAATCAAACCTTTTAGGAGATACAAAAGCAACTGTTACTCAAATTAATTCAGGAAATCAACATAACGTAGTACCATCAGAACTTAATATGGTTTTAGACGTAAGAGTTAATGACAAGTATAGTAACAAAGAAATCTATGAAGAATTAAAAAAATATGCACCTTGTGAAATAATACCAAGATCATTAAATCTAAATTCATCCTCGATAGACCTGAACAGCCCAATTGTTAAATCTGGAGAAAGCTTAAAAATTAAAACATACGGATCTCCTACTCTATCAGATCAATCAAAAATATCATTTCCATCAATTAAAATTGGACCAGGAGATTCAAAAAGATCTCACACGGCAGATGAATTTATATATATTGATGAAATAAAAAAAGCAATTCCACTATACATTAATCTATTAAAAAATATAATATAAATCAACAAATATGAAACTTTGGAATAAGAAAGATATATTAAATAAAAAAATCGAACAATTTACTATTGGAAAAGATAGAATTTATGATTTGTATATAGCAAAATATGACATAATAGCTTCAATTGCTCATGCGAAAATGTTATATAAATCAGAAATAATATCAGAAAATGAAATGAATTTATTAACTAATGAATTAAATAAAATAAAAAATAAAATCTTAAAGGATGATTTTATAATTGAGGAACAGTTTGAAGATATTCATTCAAAAATTGAATTTTTACTAATAGATAAATTAGGGGATATTGGTAAGAAAATTCACACAGGTAGATCAAGAAATGATCAGGTTCTTGTTGCAACTCAACTCTATCTAAAAAATGAAATAAATGAAATTAAAAATAATATTAAAGAATTATTTGATACTTTATTAGTCTTAGCAGAAAAAAATAAAAACCACTTACTTCCTGGATATACTCATTTACAAGTAGCAATGCCATCATCTTTTGGACTTTGGTTTTCTGCTTATGCAGAATGTTTGATTGACGATATTTTGTACTTAAATACAGCTTATAAAATAAATGATCAAAACCCGTTAGGAAGTGCAGCTGGATACGGAAGTTCATTTAAAATAGATAGAATTTATACTACAAAAGAATTGGAATTTGAAACCTTAAAGTATAACGTAGTTGCCGCTCAGATGAACAGGGGAAAGGTTGAAAAATCAGTTTCTATTGCGATTTCTTGTATAGCAAGCACCTTATCAAAACTTTCTTCAGACATTTGTTTTTATATGACACAAGAGTTAAATTTTATTTTATTTCCAGATGAAATAACTACTGGTTCCAGTATTATGCCTCATAAAAAAAATCCAGATGTATTTGAACTTATTAGAGCTAAATGTAATTCTCTTCAATCATTAACAAACGAACTAAATATTATATCATCAAATTTAACAAGTGGTTACCACAGAGATATGCAACTTTTTAAAGAAAAAATAATTGAAGCAATAAATGAAATTAAATATTGTATTGAAGTAACAAATTATACAATTAAAAAAGTCAATATAAGAGAAAAAATACTTGACAACCCCAATTACAAATATATTTATACAGTTGAAAATCTAAATGAATTAGTTAATGGTGGAATGTCTTTTAGGGATGCCTATGTTAAGGTCTCTGAATCAATAAAACAAAAGAATTATGTTCCTAAAAAAAATAATAAACATACTCTAGTAGGAAGTATTAATAATTTATGTTTAAATGAGATAAAAAATAAAATGAAAATTAATTTTAATTGAAATTTTATAGAATAGTTTTTTTATAATTTATTTAACTTGTGTTGAACCAAAATTCATTTTATTAATTATTTTTTTTAGAACAAATTCATTTGTTATTCCAGTTTTATTTTCATTATAATCAATATTGAAATTTTTGATTTTGTAGGAAAACTCATTCTTGTTAAAATAGATATCCTTTACCCCATTTAACTCAATTCCAAAGTCATCTTCAAAATAAAAAATATTATTTTCAAATAATGTGTTTATAGGCCAAGGTCCACCCCAATTATCAATTCTAATTAAGGTTTTATCAATATTAGCTTCTCTCTTAGGAAGAATTATAATATTATTATATATATATGAACCTTCTACTGGACCAGTCATATGGAAAATTGGAGAAAAAACACCTTTTAACTCAGTTGGATAAGGTCTAATACCATCATTAACACTTATATTATTTCTAATAATTGTGTTTTTAGTTCCTATATTAATTTTCGTATTGTAAGATTTTCCTGAATTACAAATCAATAAAAAACCTCCATAATTATCATGACTATAATTGTTCTGAATAATAGTTCCATTACTATTCCAATCAGAATCATAACCTTGCCCATCCCTTTTTGCACGGTGTCCACTTACTTCATTGAATTGAACTAAGGTATTGTCTGAACTCCAAGGCCAAATTCCGGCTGCAGGTTCGCTGTGAGGTAAAATATCAGGGAAATCTCTTAAAGTATTATATTCTACCAAAGCTCCATCACATCCAACTATAACAATACCATCACCAGGTACTTTTTCAATTAAATTATTTCTTACTATAACATTTAAATTAGGAAACCAACCTTCCCTATTGGGAGCAGCTCTAAAATTTATTGCGTTTCTTTCAGTATTATAAATATGACAGTTAATTATATGTAATCCGTCAAATTTTGATGGGATATTTATATCGGATTTTCTAATCAAAATCCCAGAACCTCCTCCGTCTTGTTTAATCAAACTTCCGTTAACATCACGAACAACTAAATTTTTAATAATTATATTATGTAATACCCCTGAATCTTCAGCTAAAATAGTTAGACCAGTTCTTTTTTCTTTTCTTGCTTTTCCATTATTGGTTATTTCAAAACCATCTAACTCCCAATATTCTACATTACGTAACATCACTGTAAAACTTTCTTTTCCATTACCATTAATGATTGGCTTGTCACCCTTCCCAAAAGAAGTCATTACAATTGGATTGTTCAAAGACCCACTATCATTAAATTCTAAGTTATCATTAAAAACAGAACCTGATTTTAATAAAATATTATCACCTGGATATAATTTTAAAAGTTTTAAATTTTCAAAAGTTTTCCAAGGATAATTAATTTCAATACCATTATTATTATCATCTCCGTTATTTGAATCAATGTAATATTGTGATGAAACAAAATCGCTTTGACCAACTAATACGTTAGAAAGAAGAATAAGTAAAAAGAAAAATATATTTTTCATAAAGTAAAATTACAGTGATTTTAACAAAAAGTAATCTCATTTAAGACTTCTTATATACAATTGCACCATCTTTAATAATTGCCAGGGCTAATCCAGGACCATTATTAGTATCCCAAACTTTAAAAAGCTGGTCAACTTGGTCATTTAATTTAATTGATTCGGACTGAGAACATCCAAAAAACATGAATTGAAAAAGAAAAATTTGAAGAAACTTATTCATGCTTTAAATAAACTATTTAGCAGGTTTTAAACATACATGGTTCCTTTACTTATCAATGCCATTAATCTTGTAATTTTATTCGTGTCAAATATTGATGAGAGGTCATATACAAATATTCATATTTATCATCAAAAGTACAATTTGCAGTTCTAACTTCCGTTCTAACTGTTCCGATATGGTTACCGTTACTTTTAATGAGTAAAACTCCACCGGGGCCAGTTGCAAAAACAGTTCCTGATGGATGAATTTTTAAACCATCAAATAATCCTTTATCTTTTTTTGATAAAAAAGAACCATCAAAAAACACTTAAGGATTTTTCACTCCCTCATCAGAGATTTGATATTTCATAATCACTGGGTTATTCAAATCAGAGTTAGCAACATATAGTAATTTTTCATCTCTAGAAATAGCAATACCATTTGGTCGTGATAAATTTTTAATTAAAACACTTAATTTACCATTGGAAGTAAGTTTAAAAACTCCATTATAATCTAGTTCTTTTAACTTATCATTATCTCCACCTTTTAATCCATATGGGGGGTCAGTAAAAAACAAATCTTTATTACTGTTATAAACTAAATCATTGGGGCTATTTAATAGTTTGTTATTAAATGATGTAGCTAAAGGAACGAATTCATTATTATTCCAGTCTTTTAGTTTTACTATTCTTCTATCACCATGCATACAAATTATTAAGTTTCCTTCATTATCTATTGTCAAACCATTTGTGCCGGCTTTTTTTAGGTTAGGAACAACTCCAGAGTATCCGATATTGTCTAAAAAAATTTCTAAACCATTTTTTTCATCCCATTTATATATAACATTGTTGGGTACATCAGAAAAAAGAACAGCGTTTAGTTTTTTAGACCATACTGGTCCTTCTGACCAAGAAAAACCGTTAGCAATAATTTCAATTTTTGAATCTTTAGAGAAAAATTCATCTATTTCACTAGAAAACCTCTCGACAGAACCTATAAAATCATTTTGACCAAAAAAAATAAGTGGAATAAATAATAATAGAAGAGTGATTTTTTTCATTAATCTATATTAACTAATAAAATTTAATTATCTAAATATTTTGGTGTAGTATTTTTATTTTTTAATGTACTTTTTAATAAATCCACAGCTTTTTTTGGATTTAGATTTGAGTCATAAATGTATTTATACTGGTGTTCTGATACCTCATTTTTGTCGTACACTCCCCATGTATTGAAAGTTACAACACCACTATCTCTTTTAGCAATTAAAGCTTTTAAAATATTAGAATATCCATTAGCTTGTCTTTCATACTCTGAACTAGTAGGCGGATCACTTGTCATTTTATAATCAATTTCTGTTACATGAAAATCTAAATCATTTTGGTGTGCCCAATCGATTAAGGACATCAAATAATCTATATTTTCTTTATTTAAAGACATAATTACGTTGTCTCTTAAATGTGATTGCCAACCTAAACCATCAATTTTTAATCCTTTATTTTTTAAATACAAAATAGTCTCTTTAACTTTATCCCACATTACAGGTTGCATTCCTTGATGTTGATTAAAAACTAAACTAACATTAGGAGCATATTCTTTTGCAATTTCAAAAGATCTAATTATATATAATGGAATACCATCTTCATTATTTCCTATTTGAGCCCATGGATTTTGATAATCAGTACCCGTTTTTTCAATAGTCCATTTACCTTCTTTATCAATAGTCTCATTAACTACATCCATCCATTTAACATTTTCCTCACTATTAACTTTCTTACAAAGTTCAGTCAAAAATTCCTCGTAATTTTTAATAAGTTCATCTTTAGTTCTGGAATCAGTTTTTGCCCAATTAGATGACTGAGGACCAATTGGACCATGAACGCGTAATTGAAGGTTGTTTTTATTAGCAAAATCAAGAAAGGCATCAGCTCTTTCCCAATTCCAAACATTGGGTTCTGGGTGGACTATTGTTTGTTTAAATGAATTTTCTGCAACTAAGTAATCAAATTCTTTTAAAAAAAGTGTCTCAACATTAGTGTTGAACTGAAAAAAATTAAGAGTTGCTCCAAATTTAAAAGTATCTGTATTATAATCCTCAGAAATTAATTTTTTAAAAGGATCTGTAATTTTAACTGGAATTGGATCAGGATCTTTAGTTACGATTGTTGAGTCCTCAGAATCACTAGAACATGATATAAATAAAAGAACAATTAGAAACTTTGTTAATAGATTTTTCATTTATTATAATTTAAACTAATTTATAATTAAATAATAAAATTAATATAAATTAATAAGTCATTTACCATATACAATAAGGTCATATAAATAATGGACAGGGTAAAATTTAATCATTATAAATACTTTTCCTTTACGATATTAATATGATGAAGAGGATGGCCAAAAATTATATACAATATTGCTTTAACAGTGAAGGTTTTTAAACCAGCAGTACCCTTTTTGTTTAAATCTTTTTCTGTAAAAGTATTAAACATAAGATTATTACTCTCTCTTAATAGTTTCCATTCCATAATCAAATCATCAATATTTCTGTTTGTTGCATGACCAAAATTCGCATAATCATCTTGATCAAACTCATTAAGGTTTTGTTTCTCACCTCTAACAATACAAAGAGCTCTATATGATAGTATTCTCTCTGTATCTATAACATGCTGAAGCACTTGTTTTAGAGTCCATTTACCTTGAGCATATGAGTATGTCCATTTATCAAAAGAAATTGTATTCCAGAATTTTAATATTTTTTGATTATGATTTAATTTAATTTCTTCGATGGATTCACCAATAACCAAAGATATATATCCTTTAAAATAAGAGTTGTATTCATTCACTTTTGGTCTTGACATATTATTTATTTTGCTATTTATTTAATAAAATAGGATCTCCAAATCCAAGTTTTTTCATTCTTTCTAACTGAGTATCTGCATCTCCAACAACCAACCAGATCATTTTATTTGGATTCACATATTTATTTGCTAATTCTTTAATACTACTAATAGTCATGTCTTCTACAATTTGCTCTCTTTCTTTTATATAATCAGCTTTCCAATCAAAATTACTGATTGTAGATAGCATTCTTAATTTTGCATTTGCAGTTTCAAAAGCTCTAGCATTACTTTTAATTAAAAAGCTTTTGGAGGTTTGTAAATCTTTTTCAGAAAACGTGTTAGGATAATCTGTTAAAATTTTCTTTACCAATAATGAAGATTCCAACGTAACATTACTTCTAACTCCACTTGAAATTATGAAAACACCTTTATCTTTTGATCCTGAAAATCTAGAACTAACGCCGTAAGTATACCCCTTCCCTTCTCTTAATTCTTGTGTTAATCTAGAGGCAAAACCACCACCACCTAGAATATAATTCATTACTGTCGCTGGATAATAGTCTTTATCTGTTGCCGCCAATGCAGGTGCGCCAAATTGTAAAATAGATTGTTTTGAATCAGGAATATCATAAAAATATACTGAAGATTTATTTGGAACTTCAGGGATTTCATATTTAGGTATCCTAACTGTTTTTGGTTTCCAATTTAAATCTAATGAACTTAAAGAATTGAGAACTTCACTTTTTTTGATATTTCCAACTACTAACATTTTAGAGACAGAGGGTGAAATGTATTTAGTATAAAACAATTTTACATCCTCTATAGTAATTAGTTCCAAAGAATTTAAGGTTCCTAAAATATTTTTTGAACGAATGTTATCATTACCGTATATCAATTTATTAAAAATATTTATTGCAACCGAATTAGGATTGGCTTCTTGCTGGCGAATATTTGAGATAGTTGCTTTTTTTAATAAATCAAATTCTTGTTTATCAAACCTTGGCTGTAACAACATTTCCTGAGCTAACAATAAAGTGGCTTTATAGTTTTTAGAAAGAGTTGTTCCTGAAATGTTAATACTTTCTGAGTTAGAGGACACATAAATAGAAGCTCCAAGTTCTTGTATAGCTTCCTCTAGTTCTTTAACCGTTTTGTCTCTCGTTCCTTTATTTAACAATTGTGCAGTTAAATAAGAGAGACCTAGTTTATCCATAGATTCTAATAACTGACCTCCTTCAATAATTAAGTTAAAACTCACTAGGGGGACTTCACTGTTTTTTATTCCATAAACCTTTAGTCCATTATCTAAATCAGTTTGATAGACTTCTGGGACATTTAAAGAAGGAATGTCTCCGTAATCAGGTTCTTTACTTCTATCAAAGCTAGATGATGTTTTTTTATATTCGGATGAAACATTTGAATTAAAGGTTGATTCAGCTCCAATAACAATTTTTTCTTCAACTACATTAGCCAACTTAGAACCCTTTAAAGCAAGTTCTGGACTGTTTTTTGGAACAAAACTTGTAGTAATATAATTTTTATCTTTGATATAATGATTATATACCCGCATTACATCTTTACTATTAACAGCTAAAGTGTTTTTAATATCCTGAGTTACAAAGCCAGGATTGCCAGTGTAAATATTGTATGAAGCTAAATTTGTTCCTTTCCCCAAAACACTAGATAAACTTCTGTAAAAGTTTGTTTCTTGACCTGCTTTAATTCTACTTAAATCTTTTTCTGAAATACCTTCATTTTCAAATTTTTCAAATGCATTTAAAATGCCGGTCTTAACTTTCTCCAAATTCACATTATTAAAAGCTCTTACAGACAACTGCATATTACCAGCTAGTTCGTATGAATAATTATACATTCTTGTGTTGGAAGTAACTTTTAATTCATCTATTAAAACCTGGTTTAAAGGAGCTGATTTACCATCTGATAAATACTGAGTTAAAACCTCTAAAGCATAGGAATCAGGATGGTAATTCGCCACACTTGGCCAAACCATAGTTAACTGAGGAACTTTTGCAAAATTATCTTCATAATAAAGGTTCTTTTTTTCTAATAACAATCCTGGTCTTTTCACCATTGGAATGATTTGATCTCCTCTTGGGATTTCATCAAAATATTTATAAACCCATTTCTTTGCTTGATCAACATCAATATCTCCAGATAAAACTAAAGTTGCATTGTTAGGAACATACCACTTTTTAAAAAAAGATTTAACATCATCCAAAGTTGCATTTTGCAAATCTTCTAATGAACCAATAACCTGCCAGTTATATGGATGATCTTTTGGATATAAGTTTTTGTCAATTACATATTGGTTGTGGCCGTAAGGCCTGTTGTCATAAGACTGTCTTTTTTCATTTTTAACTACTTGCTTTTCTTTCTCTAAAACAGGGATAGTGACTGTATTAATAAACCAACCTAATTTATCTGCTTCTGCCCAAATCATTTTTTCCAAAGCATCTTTAGGGACTGTCTGTAAATAATTTGTTCGATCAGGAGAAGTAGAACCATTTGCTCCTGATCCTCCTATTCTTGCACTCATTTTATCTAATCCACCTTTGCCTAAATTTTCAGATTCTAAAAAAAGTAAGTGTTCAAATAAATGAGCAAAACCCGTTCTACCTTGAGTTTCTCTTGCAGAACCAACATGAACCATTAACTCAACAGCTACAACAGGATCTGATTTATCTACATGAAAAATAACATCCAATCCATTATCTAACTCTATTTTTTCGAAATCAATATTTAATTCTTTATTTTTTTGATTGTTAATATTAGAACAACTTGAGAGAAGGACTATAAATAGTAAAAGGAGGAATTTATTTTTCATTGTTTTTATTTATTACAGTTAAATTACAAAATTAAGAATGATAAGTGTTTAATTGTAAACTTGAATAAGTTTGTCACACTATTATTATAAAAACTCTGTATTAAATTGGATTAAATTGTTTGTAGATTTAAATAAAAATTAAATGGGATTTAATATTGTACTTGTTGAACCAGAAATACCTATGAATACTGGAAATATCGGCCGTCTTAGTTTGGCGTCAGGATCAGTTTTACATTTAGTCAAACCATTTGGATTTGAATTAAATGATTCTAGATTAAAAAGAGCTGGACTGGATTATTGGAAACATATTTCGTTAAAAATTCATGAAAATATAGATGAGTTTTTATTGGCAAATAAAGATAAAAATATGGTTTATCTTTCAAGCTCCGGTAAAAAGAATTATTGTTCAATAGAGTATAAGGATAATATGTTCCTGGTTTTTGGAAAAGAATCAGTGGGACTATCCAAAACTATAATTACTAACAGTCAAGATAAAATATATAAAATTCCTATATACAGCAGTCATATTAGAAGTTTAAACTTAGCAAATGCTGTTAGTATAGTAGTTTATGAGGGACTGAGAAATATTAATCTTATTTAATATAATTAAACAATATATTTTCAATTAATTCTTGTTTGCCACTTTTTAGAGGAATCTCACCATTTTTAATTGCTAAAATGTACAAGTCTTCTAATTTAAGTTTACCATTTTCAAATTTCCTACCATCCCCTGAATCAAATGATTCATACCTCTTTTTAAGCATTGATGTTAATGGAGAATCAGTTAAAAGTCTGTCTGCAATTAAAAGTGCTCTTGCAAAAGTATCTGCTCCTCCAATATGAGCTATAAACAAATCTTCAGGATCAGTAGAATTTCTTCTTAATTTGGCATCAAAATTAACTCCTCCACCTTGCAATCCACCTGACTTTAATAAAACCAACATAGCCTCTGTGGTTTCTTGAATATTTGTAGGAAATTGATCTGTATCCCATCCGTTTTGATAATCTCCTCTGTTGGCATCTATACTTCCTAACATACCTGCCTTTGCGGCTACAGTTAATTCGTGTTGAAAAGTGTGCTGAGCAAGAGTTGCATGGTTGACTTCAATATTTATTTTAAAATCATTCTGTAAACCATATTCTTTCAAAAAACCAATAGCAGTTGCAGTATCAAAATCATATTGATGTTTTGAGGGTTCCATTGGT
>Ga0115001_10004371_pt1 | contig 10401 bp, 9 predicted proteins | sample ArcticOcean_MG_C_12_FD_89869 | JGI IMG/M metagenome (GOLD analysis project Ga0115001, IMG submission 89869) | Marine microbial communities from western Arctic Ocean - ArcticOcean_MG_CB8_130 | ecosystem: Environmental > Aquatic > Marine > Oceanic | place: Arctic Ocean: Canada Basin | collected... | reverse complement strand
TAGGTCAAAATTGGAGGTTAGGTCAAAAATGCGGAGGAAAAATTGAGCCAGCGATTCACTGAGGCGCACGTTGCTGCTTGGAAAGAAACCGGATTCACTATCATTCCCCGATTTTTCAGTGAAGATGAAATTGCGCCGATTCGGCAGGAATTTGAGGGCATCTACGGAACGACAGGCCAGGGTCCTGGCGCTGAGCTGAATGTGAGAAAAACAGGCGGGTTTGGTGAGTTTCGAGAAGCCCAGTTCCAAAATATTGACACCTTTCCTTATGATGCCTCCTTCGCGATGAACCTGATTTCGCTTCATCCACAGCTGATTGAGCTGGCTAAACAGTTGCTTGATTCACCCTCTGTCCACCTCTATCAAGCCCATACCTGGGCCAAATACACGGGAGATGCAGACTATAATCAGGCACATCACTGCGACTTTTCAAATCACACATTGCTGGTTCCGGGAGATCAATGTATCGAGCGCACTGTGGATGTCGTCATTTACATGACAGAGGTAACGGATGCTCACGGCGCGCTGCATTTCGTGACAAAACCAGACAGCAATCGGGTGCTCCGGCCAGGCGCAGTCTGGGCGGTAGAACCAGAGCAACAGACAGCACTAAACGCGGTTGAGCGTTCGGCGGCCGGCCCAGCTGGAACCATAGTGGCCCACAGTATTGATACCTTTCATCGCGGCACCAATCTCACCGAACCCGGCGGACACCGGTTCACCATGACCGCGGGATACAAGTCTGCAGGTAATGACATGATTGGCTACCACGTTTGGCAGGACGCTGCGTCGCGAGACTGGCGACCTATTTTTGAACACGCGACCCCCGAACAATTAAAGTGCCTGGGCATACCGCCGCCAGGATCAGAATTTTGGAATGAACGAACCTTGAAGTTGAGTCAAGCACGCTGGCCCAACTGGAATATGGCTGAGTACTTTCGGGCTGCCGGTGTACAACCTTTGAGCAGGACGCAACCTGGATCCGAGGTCCAGTCTTGAATCAGGCAGATTGCGAGATCGGTATTCTTGGTCTGGGCGTCATGGGTAGAAATCTCGCTGCTCATCTTATTGATCATGCCGTAACCCGGGTCGCGCTGTTCAGCTATGCCGCCTCAGAGAGAGCAGCATTTAGGGTAGATACCCCGGCGAAAACTCGCTCCTGTGCGAACCTTGAACAATTCGTCCAGAGTCTGACCACGCCGCGCAAGGTCCTTTTGATGATTACCGCAGGCGAACCGGTAGACGAGGTGCTTGGTGCGCTCACACCGTTGCTGTCAAGGGGCGACATCATTATCGATGGTGGTAACTCCTATTATCTTGATACCCGGCGTCGCGACACGGCACTGCGGCAGCAAGGCCTTAAGTACATGGGGCTCGGCATTTCCGGTGGCGCTTCCGGGGCTCGTCACGGCGCCAGTCTGATGGCAGGGTGCGATAAAGCAACGTATGACGAATGTCAGCCATTGTTAGCCCCTTTGGCGGCGCGACACGAGCAACGCGCTTGTGTGGGATGGATGGGCGAGGATGGTGCCGGACATTTCGTCAAGATGGTCCACAATGGCATTGAATACGGTGTAATGCAGCTGCTAGCAGAATGTTATGGGTACCTTCGTGAGCAGATGAACAATCAGGATATTGCTGAACTATTCGAGTCCTGGCAAACCGGAGCGCTGGATTCTTACCTGCTGCAAATTAGTAGTCGCATCCTGCGGACAAAAGATACTGAAACTCCGCAGGATCTCATCGAGATGATCCGTGATGAAGCAGCACAAAAAGGAACAGGGCGCTGGACGATCGAAGGATCGCTGTTGCTAGGGGTACCAGTGCCTGGTATTTACGCCGCCGTTATTGAGCGAAGCCTCTCGTCGCACGGTTCAAGGCGTCAGGCGCTAAAGACACGTTATAAAATGCCGCAGATCCAGGCAGCGCTCCTCGCGCCAGCGGACATGGAGAGCGCGCTACTCACAGCCATTATTCTCGTCTACGAACAAGGTATTAACTTGCTGCTCGGTGCTCGGGCGCACTGGCATTGGCAACTCGACCTGCGGAGCGTTGTCCGAACCTGGCAGGCCGGATGTATTATTCGCGCAGAACTGCTTGAAACGATTGCTCAAAGCTTGGCAGAAGAGCATCAGAATTTGCTACAGACCCCAATGATTAAAACGCTGGTTGAAGAGGGTCATGAGTTGTTAAGACAATGGGTCGTAGAGGCAACGCAGCATCATATTCCTGTCCCTGCGCTATCCGCCAATCTTCAGTATTTCAATTCACTGTGCGTCGATCGTTTGCCCATGAACTTGATACAGGGCCAACGGGATTACTTCGGCGAACACGGGTTTGCCAGAGTCGACAAACCCGGCCAGTTCCATGGCGACTGGCGTTAAGGTGGTCATTGTTGTCTGTGGCGTCAGTGGCTCAGGTAAAAGTACTATCGGTCGTGCGCTAGCGGAGCGACTAAACTGGCAGTTCGAAGATGCAGATGATTATCACCCTGAGGTGAATCGACAAAAAATGCAGCTAGGCATGGCCCTTAATGACGCTGACCGTGAACCCTGGCTCGCCGATCTTGCGCATAAGATTAATCGCTGGACGACAATGGGCGTTGGCGTTGTTTTGGCTTGCTCTGCGCTGAAGCAGCAATATAGAGAGAGGCTAGGGATTGACCAAGTCAATGTGCTTGGTGTGTTATTGCACGGTGAAGTAGCGGTTATTGAAAACCGTCTACAGGCTCGACATCACGAATTCATGCCGGCTGGTCTCCTGAGCAGCCAACTCTCGACACTGGAATTGCCTTTCAACGGTCCGACAATCGATATCGATCAAACGCCGCAAGACATCCTTGATGAAATCGCTCGTACTGTCGCGCTGATCATCGACTAAGACTGCCGCTCGTTGGCAGGATCGTCCTGCGTTCGCGTCAGACTTTTGAAGGCACGGTTCGCCATTATAAAACGGTTAATAAATGGATCAACGGATCGGGCTAACTAGTCCTCAACTGGTACGGTGTAGTTCAATGCAGCGCGCCCACCATCCGGATAAATGGTTTGTCCTGTTAGATAAGACGCATAGTCACTGGCAAGAAACACCGCAACGCTGGCTACTTCCGCTGGCTCACCCAACCGTCCCAACGGGGTGCGCGAAAGTATCCTTCGTCTTGCCTCATCGTCAGTCATTACGGCGTCAAGAACCTTGGTTTTGATTGAGCCGGGCCCGATCGCATTAACCCTTATGTTGTGTTCCGCGAGCCTGAGCGCGGTCGCTTTGGTCAATTGTTGCACGCCACCTTTCGATGTGACGTAGGCTAGCTGATTGGGTATCGCCAGCATCGAATTCAAAGATGCCATGTTGATAATAGCGCCCTCAATTTTCTTTTCGATCATGTGCCTGGCGACAAGTTGGCTTAAAACAAAATAAGACCGCAAATTAACATTCAGGACCCTGTCAAAGTCATTAGGGTCAAGGTCGAGCACGTCACCGGTGACGATAATGCCGGCGTTATTGAGTAAAATGTCGCACTGGCCATAACGATCAATAGTCGTTTGAAGGAGCGCTTTGAGGTCATCATCGATGCTCACGTCGCAGGTCACGGCGATACAATCCTGACCGGTTTCCTGTTTTACCTGATCGGCAGCTTCCCGGTTTAACGCGTCTTGAACATCTGCAAGCACAACCGTTGCGCCGTGCCTGGCGAAAGCCAATGCAGAGGCACGACCGATGCCATCAGCGGCACCCGTAACAACAGCAACTTTTCCAGATAGATTCATGGGCAACATTCTGGCACATCACCGTGGGTTAAACGACAGCGATGGCATCGGTTCAAAGTCACCCGCGGTATAGACACCGTTGGCTAATCGTCCCTCAGTAGGTCAACCGCTAACCACAAACCCTGGTCGCGGTTTACCACTGCGGGTTATACGGCTTCGCTCTTTCATAAAACAAGCAGCCAGCCGCGCTGACTTGATACGTAGACTTTCGGTCGAAAAGCTCTGTTAAAATGCCGATTCTCTGTCTGCAGGTTTTTAGCTTGTTAGGTCCAGCCCTTCTAAATCGCCCTGCGCACGCCAATCGCGAAGTACCTTGCGATAGGCCCCTAGGCCTTTGCCGTAGGATTCCAACCGAACATCGCGATACCTTTGGGCTGTGCCTTCCTGGTTGTAGTAACCCGGCGTGCAACTATCTGCGGAGCCGCCAAGCACGAACAAGGCGTTTGCTCCTTCTGGGCTTAGCTGGTCCTCGATCCACTTTTCTTCGGCAGATCGACTGACGTTTGCAGATTTCACGCCGCGTTTCGTCAGTTGACTCACGGTGTAGGCCACTTGTTCAGCCTGAACATCAACACCGTAGGCGTAATTTGCCCCTAATTGGAAGACGAACAGCCCGCCACAGAGGAAAAGATTTGGGAAGCCGTGTGACATGAGGCCATGCATGCTGCGCATGCCCTCGTCCCAATGCTCATAGATGGATTGCCCATCGTTACCAAAAATAGGAATACCGATCCGCCGTTCGTAGCTACTGGTGATCTCGAAGCCGCTGGCGTAGATGATACAGTCCACCTCATATTCACGTCCGTTTGCGATCAAGCCATTTTCAGTAATTTGATCCACGCCCTTTGCGTCACTGACATCAACAAGTTCTACATTGGGTCGATTGAACGTGGCCAGATAGTCGTCGTTAAATGTCGGACGTTTGCAGAACTGGTTGTAGAACGCCTTTAACTTACTGGCAACCTCGGGATCGTCCACGGATTCGTCAACAAGACTGCGGATCTGTTCCATGGTTTTGAAGTCTGCCAGTTGAGCAAGATTGGCTAGCGCTTCCATGGGTACATCGCCAGCTTGCTCTTTGAGAGCCTGAAGATTGCGGATCATGCGTGTCCAGCCTTCGTCCTGAAACTCAGGTGCTATTGGTCCGCCAAGAAAAGCGTCCCCAAATCGTTTCTGTCTGAGCGCTTGCCACCCTGGCTTGAGGCCGGCCGCCCATTCTGGATCAGTCTCAGAGTTGTTGCGGGCATCGACGGAAGAAGGCGTACGCTGAATGACATATAGCGCTTTAGCACTGGCTCCCAGTGCTGGCACACACTGGATGGCCGTTGCGCCGGTGCCGATAATGGCCACCTTTTTGTCGGCAAGGTTGGTCAAATTTCCATCGTGATCGCCACCAGTGTAATCGTAGTCCCAACGGCAGGTGTGAAATGTATGGCCTTTAAACTGTTCTGCGCCTTTAATCCCTGGTAGACGGGGGCGATTGGCAGGGCCTGTGCCCATGCAGACATAGCGGGCTTTCATCTCATCGCCACGGTTAGTCGAAACCAACCACATCGATTCGTCTTCGAGCCAGCGCAGTTCCGTTACCCAAGTCTGGAATACAGCATCCTTATAAAGGTCAAAATGTTTTCCGATTCGCTGGGCATGCTCAAAAATTTCTGGTGAATAGGAGTAGCGCAACTTCGGTACATAACCGGTTTCTTCCAGGAGTGGCAGGTAACTGTAGGATTCAATATCGCATTGTGCTCCGGGATAGCGATTCCAGTACCAAGTGCCGCCGAAATCTGCCGCGCTTTCGACGATGCGCACATCGCTAACGCCTGCCTGGGTTAGTCGTGCTGCGGTCATCATACCAACCCAGCCCCCGCCAATAATGATTACTTCGCGTTCATCTTTGATTGGACCCCGCTCCAGCGGTTCACAGTAGGGGTCATTTTCAAGATACTTGTTGGCGAAAACGGAATCGTGGGTGACCTTTACAAACTGAGACTCGGCATCAGCCCTTACTCGCTTGTCCCGTTCGTGGCGATAGCGATCAGCGAGCTGGTCGGGATCGAAGCCTAAGTTTTCAGGTGATAGTGCCGACGGGGTAACTGACATGATAGTGTGCCCTAAAATGATACTGTAGTTTTAGTGCATAGTTATCAGCAGATCAAGTCGGGATCCATGAATGGCTTGGGCGAGGGTCAACAGGCGCCAACAGATGTGATGTTATTCGACAATGAATCTAGCGTAGTCAACGATCCGTTCGGTCGAAACAGGCCCTATCAGCACGTGCTCATGTCAGAAAAGTTGCGAGTCATGTCGCCCTATTCTCTGCCGCAGGAGAAGACCGCTAGCATCACAGCAAAGCATCCAGCTCGATTTTGCCAACTTTGCTTTTGGTTCACCCTTTCAGGGGTTGGTGTCAAGGTCGTGGCTCTGGTGCTGCAAGGGATATTAGTATGAAAGCCAATCATCTCGCCCCGTACGACATAGACATTGATGCAATTGATGTTAGCCAACCAGAGTATTTCCAAAATGACACCATTGGACTTTACTTTGAACGTCTGCGCCAAGAGCGCCCGGTGCACTACTGCGCAGAAAGTCGGTTTGGTCCTTACTGGTCCATCACTAAATTCGACGACATCATGGCGGTCGAAAAAGACCATGGAAATTTTTCCTCTGACGCGTACCTAGGCGGTATTCAACTCACTGATTTCCCGAAAGGCATGGAGCGATCCAACTTTATCAATATGGATCCACCGGAGCATGATGCACAACGTAAGATTGTGAGCCCCATCGTTGCGCCCTCGAACCTCACTAGTATGGAAGGAACCATTCGCGAGCATGTCATCGAAATTTTGGAGCAACTACCTCACGGCGAAGTCATTGACTGGGTAGACAAAGTGTCGATCGAATTGACCACCCGTATGTTGGCCACCCTGTTCGATTTTCCTTTCGAACAAAGACGTAAACTCACTTACTGGTCTGAAGTAGCCTCTGCAGATCTTAGAACCAGCGGCGAAATCAACACGGAAGCAAAAAGAATCGAGGCACTTCGCGAATGCCTTACCACCTTCAAAAATTTGCTGATCGAGCGTGCAAACCAGCCACCGAAGGGTGACCTAGTCTCAATGTTAGCTCACTCGCCAATGGTCAACATGGACGATCAACAACTGCTAAGCACCCTGATCTTACTTATTATTGGTGGTAACGACACGACACGAAACTCGATATCGGGTGGGCTACTCGCGCTCATGAAAAATCCAAATGAACTGGCCAAACTCCGAGCAGATCCGAGTCTTGTGAAGTCACTCGTGCCTGAGATTATCCGCTGGCAAACACCTCTGACCCACATGCGCAGAACAACAACCCGTGAAGTGCAGGTCAGGGGAGTGACGATTCCCGCAGGCGAAAAAGTCGTTATGTGGTACCTGTCGGGGAATCGAGATGAGCAAGTTATAGAAAATGCAGATCGATTTGTTGTCGATCGTAAAAACCCACGACACCATTTATCCTTTGGCTTCGGCATTCATCGTTGTGTCGGCAATCGACTTGCAGAAATGCAGATCCGAATCTTGTGGGAAGAAATTCTTTCTCAAAACCTGACGTTCGAACTAATGCGAGAACCTGAGCGCACATACTCCCATGTGGTTCATGGCTTTGCCACCATGCCGGTAAAGCTAGGCCGATAACCCCGCCGCCGCGGCTGATACAGATCTATCCAAATTCCGTGAGTGCAGGGTTTATAACAGGCAATTTCGAACGAAAGTCTTAGTAGCGAATCAGCGCGGTTGGCTGCTTGTTTTATGAAGGAGTGGGGCTGCATGACGGGTAGCGGTTAAACGCTACCAGAGTTTTTGGTAGGTCTCATCGGGTAGCTAACCCTTGCTCGCATTACCTGACTAACAATCACACTATTGGCAGGCCGTTGCCTCATCTAGGAGCCTACTGCTCAATCATGAGGAAGGATACGGGGCTTAACCCCGTCGATTTGTTGGCGTAACTGCAACAGCGACAAGATCAACTTAGGGAACATTCATGGTTGAAGGCTGCCCAGGCGTAAAAAACATGTTGTTGGCGGCCAGGATATCGAAATTCCATCTATCGAAACAGCGCTGAAAAAACCAGCCTTCAGTTGCCACTATCGCAACATAGCTAAGAAGGTCGTCTTACATCATTGGCGAACACAAAAAGATCCATTTGAACATGTCTGGGATGAGATTCGATTGCGCTTAGAGTTGCTCCTGGAGACGTCCGCCAAAGAGACAATCGATTGGCTGATGATTAACTTTCGCCAACACAATATGGGCCAAATCAGAACGTTGCAACGACCTGTCGCGGATTGACGCCAAGAACAACTGGCCCAAGAATCAAGATTACGGGCACTAATAGTTGATAAGCCATCTTCAACCGAAACCATAGAGGTAAAAAATCTGGTAGGTTATGGTCAATAGGTTGGACGAGGTAATGCCTCCCTATTAGTTTCATTTTTAGATGAGGCAATACGGTCGGCTAAGATAGTTGACGCTCGATACCACGGACTTCTTTACGAAAGAAATGCCAACCCAGATACTTTTGAAATTCGGGATAAATACGGTTTAAATTTCCTGTTTTCCTCTGTTGCATTCCAAAAAAATCTAGGCAAAATATCGCGCTCTTTGGACCTAAGTCTATGATATGGCGACCTTTAATGGACATTACGCTACTCAAAGGCAAGTTGCATATGGCAACTGTCACTCACGCAGAACTGTGGTACGACGGTTCCTGTGCCATCGACGAAAACCTCGTAAAGCTTTCAGGGCTTAGAGCGTTTGAAAAGATCGAGATATACAACGTCGACAACGGAGAACGCTTTTCAACCTATGTGATTCTTGCGGATGAGGGGTCCGGGACTATCTCTATGAACGGTGCCGCTGCTCGTAAAGTTCAGGTAGGCGATCGGATCATCATTGCTGCCTACGGACAGATGTCCGAGTCGGAAGCTGATTCGTTTCTGCCGCGGTTGGTTTATCTTGGTGAAAAAAACACCATCGAACGTACCGCCAATACAATTCCTGTACAAGCTGCATAGTACTAGGATGCGCAAAAAGTGTCGGCGTGGGTGGTGACAAGCAAACGCTGGTCAGCGGCTAATTCAGGATGGATATTAACAATCAGTAGCAGTTTCCATCGGTTAACGATAGATACAAAAAAGAAAATTACTTGGTTACTTTACTTGCAAGTAAAACAGACGAAACAAAACATAATTGGCGGACCACTGGGGTACTGGACCTTTTCAAACTTCCGTTTAATGATTTGATTCATCAGGCCCAAATCATTCACCGGCAACATTTTGATGCCAACAAAGTGCAGATCGCAACGCTGCTGTCCGTTAAAACAGGCGGGTGTCCGGAAGATTGCAAATACTGTCCACAGAGCGTGCACCACGATACAGGACTTGAGACGCATAGCCTGCTGCCTATCGAAGAAGTTTTAGCCGCAGCCAAAGCTGCTAAGTCGCAGGGCGCAACTCGATTCTGCATGGGCGCAGCATGGCGTAGCCCTACCAAAAGCCAGATAGAACAGATGGTCCCGATGATTGAAGGTGTCCGGGAACTCGACATGGAAACCTGCGTAACCCTGGGCATGTTGACGGACAAGCAGGCCGGGCGACTCGCAAAGGCAGGTCTTGATTACTACAACCACAACCTCGATACATCACCGGGATTTTACGGCGAAATAATAAGCACTCGTACTTATAAGGATCGATTAGATACTTTATCGAACGTTCGCGACGCCGGTATCAATGTCTGCTGCGGTGGGATAGTAGGTATGGGCGAATCACGTTCCGACCGGGCTAACCTGTTGGTTGAATTAGCCAATCTGCCGGCTCATCCTGAATCCGTACCCATCAACATGCTGGTAAAGGTGGTCGGTACGCCTATGGCTGACGTCGATGACCTGGATGTATTCGAATTTGTGAGAACGATTGCTACCGCTCGCATCATGATGCCGAAATCCTGGGTTCGGTTATCAGCAGGTCGAACTGCAATGAGTCGTGAAGCACAGAGCCTTTGCTTTCTTGCTGGTGCCAACTCGATTTTTGGCGGCGACAAATTACTCACAACGGCAAACCCGGAACAGGATGTCGACCAGCAGTTGCTAGGCGAGTTCGGCATTTCAACTTACACTATACAATGATTCATTTTTTCGAAGATATTCCACTGGGATACCAGTCCGAAGTCGGACGATGGCAACTAACGCCGGAAGACGTTGTTAATTTTGCGAAACAGTGGGACCCACAGCCCTTTCATGTAGACAAAGCTGCGGCAGAAGAATCCGTTTTTGGCGGTATGGTTGCGTCTTCCCTGCATATTTTTGCGATCTGCACGCGCCTGTTTTTCGATCATGAAGATCAAATTCAAACGATGGCTATGTTGGGTAAAGACAAGGTTCGTTTCAGCCAGCCAGCACGGGCAAACGACCTACTGATCTACAACACGACGTGCACTAAACACCCGCTAGGCTCGAGCACTCGCTTAGACTTTCGCGCATGCAAAGTTTATACACAACTTATCGGTGTCGACATCAGATCAAATACAAGCATGTGGGATTTTAGAAGAACGGTTGGAGGCTTGCTGGCAACTGCAAAAAATCTAAGACGCTCCAACAG
>Ga0115001_10004368_pt1 | contig 10402 bp, 3 predicted proteins | sample ArcticOcean_MG_C_12_FD_89869 | JGI IMG/M metagenome (GOLD analysis project Ga0115001, IMG submission 89869) | Marine microbial communities from western Arctic Ocean - ArcticOcean_MG_CB8_130 | ecosystem: Environmental > Aquatic > Marine > Oceanic | place: Arctic Ocean: Canada Basin | collected... | reverse complement strand
ATTTGAATTTGCTGCAATGCCTGGAGCTTTTGAATTTTTGTCTTCTCCTGCATTATTTGAATTTGCTGCAATGCCTGGAGGATTAGAATTTTTATCTTCTCCTGCATTAGTAGAATTTGCTGCTATGCCTGGAGGTTTTGAAATGTTAGCACAACCAAATGCACTTCAAATGCTTGCATTACCAGAATTTCAAAAAATGATGAGTGGTGTGGAATTTTAGTCTGTAATTGATTAATAAATATATTATTAAGAGGAGAAAATAAATTTTCTCCTCTTTTTTTTTAAAAAACAATCACTAAATTTAATACATGAAAAAAATATTAACTATTGTTTTTGTTCTCTTTTTTTTGACAGAATCATTCTCTCAACTTAAAAAAATAGAATCCAAAGCGCTTGACGTTATAAGTACCGGACCACAATTAGATTATGTCTTAAAGCATGCTATACTTTGTTCCAACTCTGCATTAAATTTTCACAAAAAATTATTCGATTACGAACCACAAGAGAAAATATTTGTAATGTTTCAAGATTTTGGAGATTTTGGAAACGGTGGAGCCACTTCGATTCCACATAACTTTACCACAGCATGTATTTCTCCAATGAATTATTCTTTTGAATCTAGTACTGCTGGTGAAAGAGTTTTTTCAATTATGAATCACGAGATGGTACATATTACCGCCTTAGATAACGCATCTTCAAGTGATCTTTTTTATCAAAAATTATTTGCTGGAAAAGTTTTAAATACAAATGACCATCCAATTTCAATGTTTTATAGTTATTTAACTAGTCCCAGATACTATTCGCCAAGATGGTTACATGAAGGAATCGCTGTTTTTTTAGAAACATGGATGGATGGTGGAAAAGGAAATGCATTAGGTAATTATGATGAAATGTTTTTTAGAACTAGAGTTCTTGAAAATTCTAGAATCTATTCTGCGCAAGGCTTAGAATCTGAAGGTACTTCAGCTGATTTTATGGCTAAAGCAAATTCCTATTATTATGGAACAAGATTTATGAGCTACTTGGCTTATCAGTATAATCCTACAGATTTAATTGAATGGATAAAAAGAAAAGATGGAAGTAAAAGAGGTTTTGCTAATAATTTTAAACATGTTTTTGGAATTCCGATTTCTGATGCATGGGACAATTGGATAGATTTTGAAAAAGATTTCCAAAATAAAAATATTAAAAATTTAAATTTAAACCCCATTACTAAAGATGAGGAAATTAATGATAAAGCACTAGGTGGTGTTTCTTTTGCTTACCATAATAAAGAAAGGAATACTATTTATGTTGCAGTTAGTTATCCAGGAAAAGTTCCACATTTGGCTGAAATGGATCTAAATACTGGAAAAATTAAAAGATTAAAAGACATAAAAGGTTTTGCTCTTTTTGATGTAACCTCTTTGGCTTACGACAAAAAAAATGATTTACTATTTTATACAACCGATAATAATTCTAGAAGAGATTTAAATCAATATGATCTTAAAACTGGAAAATCTAAACTATTACAAAAAGATGCGCGAGTTGGGGACTTAGCTTTCAATAAAGTTGACGAATCACTTTGGGGAATTCGACATCTTAATGGAAAAAGTACTATAGTTGAAATTCCTAAATACAATAGTGAAAATCCAGTTAAAAATTATTTTGTTTGGAAACAGAAATATACTCTTCCTTTTGGTTCAGATATATTTGATATAGATGTTTCACCCGATGGAAAAAGTTTAAGTGCGGCCGTAACGGATATTAATGGAAATCAGGTTTTAAATATTTACAAGATTAGTACTTTAGACAACTTTAAAAAAGAAAATATTGAAGTTCAGGAAGTTTTTGACTTTGATGTTTCTTCTCCACAAAGCTTTAGATACTCAGAAGATGGGAGTTATTTACTTGGATCTTCCTACTATTCTGGTGTAAGTAATATATATAAAGTAGATTCTGCTAGTCTAGAAATTGAGATTTTCAGTAATGCTGAAACTGGCTACTTTAGACCAATTCCAATAAATGATGATAAAATATTTGCTTTTAAATACTCTAGCGATGGATTTAAACCAGTATATATTCCTAATAAACCTGCTGAAAGTGTTTCCAGTATTAAATTTTTAGGAAATGAAACAATAAAAAAACACCCAATGTTAGCTGATTGGCAAATCTACGGTCCTAATGCAGAAACTTTTAATGCTGATTACGATGCATTGGATGCTAAAGAAGGAATTTACGTTCCTTCTAAAGAAGTGAAATTAAGTTATGCCTACCCTATTGTTGTAGGTTATAAAGATAATTTTGGAATTGGTTATAAATTTAGTTTTAGAGATCCTTTATCATCAAAAACTTTGGACTTTTCTTTTTCCTATACTCCCAATCAATGGAAAAACGATCTAATTAATACAAATTCTAATATTGACAAAGAAGAAGAGTTTCATGCCTCGTTAAATTATTCAACCACTAATATAGGTGGGGGTTTATTGGCTGGAAAAACAAATATTTATGCTTCTTATAACAAAGCTGATTTTTATGACTTATTTGGTCCAACTCAAAGATCTAGAAAGGGATTAAATCTTGGAACTGACTTCAATAAAACTATTATTTCAGATAGTCCAGTTCATTTAGATTTAAATGTGGGAGCTAGTGCTTATTATGGTTTAAATCAGTCTCCAGAATTTCAACAAATTAATTTTGCTAATAAAGACTTTAACACTGATGTTTTCTATAATTTTCATACCTCTTTAGCTTATAGAAATATAAAAGGATCTGTTGGAGCTGTTGGAGCTGAGAAAGGAATTAAATCAAACCTCTCACTATCCACAGCTATGAGTTCGGGAAATTTCTTTCCTAAAATCAATGGGAATTTAGACTTTGGAGTCCAACTTCCTATAAAGCACACATCTCTTTGGTTAAGAAATGCTTTTGGAAATTCTTTTTCTAAAAAAGTTAATCCTTTTACAAGATTTGGATTTGCCTCTTTTGGTAATAATTATATCGATAATGCTTCATCTAAAATGTACAGAGGATCTTTTGCTTTTGCAGGTCTAAGCTACGACTCTGAAAAAAGCATAATTGCAAAAAACTATTACAAGGCTACCCTAGAACTAATATTGCCAGCTATTAGATATAGAAAATTTGGTTTCTTTAATTTATTTGCAACTTATACTCATCCTACAATTTTTGCAGGAAGCTTATTTACCAAAAATTATGAAGAATTTGAGGATAAATCAATGGGGGCAGGAAAAATAGGTAAAGAATACAGTGAAACATTTAGAAATTTAGGTTTCCAAATCGACACAAAACTTGTTATGTTTTCTCACCTCTCCTCTACTCTTTCATTTGGATGGGCAAGAGCATTTTCAGAAGGAAAAGATTATAAAAAGTACGACGAATGGATGGTTTCATTAAAATTTTAATAAACTATGAATAGAATTTTTAAAACCAGCTTAATGACTGGAATAATTGTGACAGCATTATATGTCGTTTTATTCTATCCTTTAGTTTTAATCAACATATTTGAATTAAAAGATTTAATGTTAGTTGCTTTATCTATATGCCCTGGGATTTTCATCATGGCAGTAATTTATAACCTAGATGAATATGACAAAGAACCCTTATGGCTACTTGCTATTGCATTTATTTTTGGAGCAATAAACCTGCATTTAGACGTTGATTTACTCGAATATTTTCTACAATTTATTAATTTAGAAAATGATTTTCTAAACATTGGTGGAGAAGCACTTACAGTCTCAATTACAGAAGAAGTATTGAAATTTCTTGTTGTAATTCTTATATTATATCCAAACAAAAACTTTGACGAACCATATGATGGCATTGTTTATTCTGTATTTGTTGGAATGGGATTCGCTACTGCAGAAAATTTAACTTTTGTTCTTCAAGGAAATGCTTCTTTAGCTGTACTTAGAATGTTTTCAGCAGTACCTGCACATTTTGTGTTTGCAGTAATCATGGGTTATTATTTAGGAAAAGCTAAAACAAATGAAAAATTTAAATTTTTTAATATTCTATTATCATTAATTGTCCCAATTCTCTTTCATGCATTTTATGATTATTTTCTGTTTTTAGACTTTGTTCCTGGAATTTGGATAGGCGGATTAGTTACGCTTTTAATAGCTTTTTTTGTAGCAAAAAACTCAATAATAGAACACATGAATGCTTCACCATTTAAAAAGGATAAAGAAAAAATATAATATTTATTTTTTTACAATTTTAAATGTTTTCCTAACTGTTGTTCCTTCTAAATTGACTATGTAAGTTCCTGATGGAACACCACTTAAATCTAATTCTGTTTTTCTACTATCTAAGATTTCTTGGTCTCTAGTGAAGACTAGATCTCCTTTTGTGGTAAATACGCTCATCTTAACGCCCTTGTCTTCTCCATTTACAAAGACATCTACTTCACCTCTGGTTGGATTAGGATAATAGAATATATCCTCTGAAATAAAAATCTCCCTTTCTATTAACCCTTGACAATCTAAGTCAGTTGATATCTTAATAATACTAAGACCTGTTGGAAGAGTCGTGTTAAAGTTATCACCCTTCACATCAAACCTTTCGCCATTAACCTCTATGCTATAACTCTTAGAACCTCCTAACTGAATGCTGGTGGTTCTTTTGTCATTATCTACATCAATAAATGCACTTAGGGCTTTAGGCTCGCCTATAGCCACCTCAAAGCACTGCTCGTAATCTGCTTGACCGTCTACTTTAAAACAAATACTGTAGGTTCCCTTAGCAAGTCCAGTTACAGAAGCGGTCTTATTATTACCTGAAATCACAATGCTCTGACCGAAATTATTTCCGTTTACAGAAATACTATAATCATGACTCTTATCTTCAACACTAAGACTTAATGAGCCATCATTTCCTCCGACACAAGTAGCGCTAATAACTTCAACCTTATTGTTGTTAAAAGGAAGTTCAAAAACAACACAACCATCAGTATTTACCTTAGAGCCTATGGGAGTGTCAGGACAAGTATCAAAATCATTTAAAATACCATCCTCATCAAAGTCATTACTCGTTATTGTGATCTTAATAAAACCTGAGGAACTAAGCGCAGTTCCATCATTTGCTTTAAAAATAATGGAATCTGTTCCATAGTAACCTGCGTTTGGAATATAAGTAACTAAACTGTCTTTAAGTGTTGCTTCACCTTTTATTGGAGAAGCTTCTATTGAATAAGTTAATTTATCTCCGTCCACATCCTCACCTTCAAGAACAAATTTAAGTTCTATATCCTCAATAGTAGATAAGTTTTGAGATTTTACGGTAGGCACATCATTCACTGGTTCAATAGAAATTTGAACATCCACAATATCGCTATCTAGCTTTCCGTCGTTAACTTTATATTTAAATGAATCTACAGTAGCCGTATCAGAATTACTTACATAAACTACTGTATTAGCATTTAATGTATAGGTACCGTTTAATGGTTCCTTTGTAATGATGTAAGTTAAATCATCGCCATCAGGATCAGTACCTTCTAAAATAATGTTATCTGAAACTTGTTCGCTTACATTTTTAGTTTTAGGTAAAGCTGTAGGCTTATCATTAATTGGGGATATAATAATTGTAACAACGGCAGGGGAACTATCAGAAATCCCATCGTTAACTTTAAAACTAAGAGTATCTGACAAAGCATTATCTGACAAACTAGTATAAAATAATTTAGAATTATCTATTGTTTTAGGTAATTTATTAGAGTTAATTATTTCTCCATCATTCTTTAAAATTCCATTTTCTGGCAAGACTGTTATAATATATGTAAGAGGATCTCCTTCCTTATCTGATCCAGTTAAAACAAGCTTATTTTCAACTTGCTCTACTACATTTACAGTTTGGGAGTTTGCTGTTGGTGCATCTGTAATAATTTTAATTGAAATCGTTCCAATTTCACTTTCTAACAACCCATCACTTGCAGTAAAAGTGAATGAATCTGAGGAAGCAGAGCCTTTACTTGTAAAGTTTACTTTATTTCCACTAATAACAGTACCTGGTAAAATGGTTTGATCATTATTAGAAGGATCAGTAAAAACACCATTAGCAATAGTAATAATTTTGAAAATTTCAGGAATTGTTCCATCAGGATCAGTCCCTTCTAATATGATAATTGTTGATACATTTTCGGTAACCGTTACTGTTTTTTCAGTGGCAATTGGAGAATCATTTACTGGAGCTATAGTAATGGCAATAGAAGCATTATTACTTTCAGAGAAACCGTCATAAGTTTTAAAATTAAAAGAATCAGACAGCGCAGTGTCTGAATCACTAATGTATTGAACTGAATTTGAAGAAATTACTGTACCAACATAAATGGTTTTATTTTCATTTCCTGGATCAATAACACGTCCGTTCTCTGGTTCTTCACTTAAAATATAAGATAAGATATCACCCTCTGGATCACTTGCTGTTAAAGTAATATCCTTTAATTGATTTTCAATTGCATTAATATTGTCTTGAGAATTAGAAACAGGGGAATCATTTACAGCAGTAATAGTTATATTTATTTTAGCAGGTGAGCTATCAACTGTTCCATCATTTACTTTAAAAGTAAAAAAATCAGATGTTGCCGTATCTGATGAACTAGTATAAATAACTGTGTTTCCGTCAATAGTTACAACACCATTTGTTGGTAAGGCTACTAACGAATAAGATAAAACATCATCATCTGCATCCGTTCCAGACAAAGTGATAGTTCCTGGCTGTTGCTCAGTTACAGTTACATTCTGTTCGTTTGCAACAGGAGCATTGTTTAGTTTAAAATCATTTTTTAAAGGAACAGTAGTTGGATATGTACTTATAAAAAAGAAAAAACAAAATAAGAAAATGATATTTTTTTTACTCATAACAATTACCTAAGCAAAGTAAAAGGACCATTTTTATAAACTAATTCACCATTAAAAGTTTTTCCTGAAACTTGGTAAATATAATTTCCATTTTCAGCCGGTCTAGTATTAATTGTCCCATTCCATCCGTTCATCTTACCCTTCTCTGCTTTTTCGAAATAAATTAAAGTTCCCCAAGTATCAAATACTTTTAAAACAATTTCAGTAAATCCATAGTAAACTGGTCTAAAAGTATCATTTAAACCATCCCCATTTGGTGTAAAAGCATTAGGAAGCTCAAGTTCATATGATTCTCCAATATATATAGTTTTAGTCAATTCATATACGCATCCTCCTACATAAGTAACGTAAATTGTAACATCGTAAGATCCTGTTTCGGTATAGGTATGGGTTGGATTGTTAAGGGAGGATGTTGTTCCATCACCAAAATCCCATTCAACACTTAAGAAATTTTCAGTTGATAAATTAGAAAAAGTAATTGGATCATTAAATGTCAATGCATTAAACTCCTGTAAATAGAAAGAAGTATAATCAAAATCTGGGTATCCAAGTTTTGGTACAGCCACATCAAATAAAATTGTTTTTGTACATCCTAAAAAGTCAGTTACTTCAACTTGATAAGCCCCTTCAGTTTTAGTTTCCATTATCTCTGCTTTATCACCCGGGACATTTAACACTATACCATCCGACCACTTTACTTTATAAGGAAATACTCCACCTGAAATAGTCAATTTATTTACTTGATATACTTCTCTACTCTCGCAGACAATTCTTAAACTAGTATCTAATTTAACCTCTAAGTCGAGTTGTCTTTTAATAACAAATGTCTCTACAACCTTACAACCTTTAGAGTCTGTAACTGTTACTTTATAATTATTAGCACCTATATTCGTTAAGTCTTCTGTAGTTTCTCCATTAGACCATAAAAAAGAATAAGGAGGATTTCCACCTATAACCTGAAGATCTATACTCCCACTTAGTGGATTGTCACAATCAATTGCATCACTAAGTACAGAAGATAGTCTCAATTCTTCTGGTTCTAATATTTGGAATGTTCTTTCAATTACACAACCAGAACCATCATTTAATATTACATTATAATTTCCAGGTTTTAAATTAGTTCTACTATCCCCTGCAGTGGCATCATCAGCCCAAGTAACTGAGATAGGGTCTTCACCGCCATCGATATTTAAAGTAATAGTTCCATCATCTGCTCCAAAACAAGTCACGGGTGTTATAACTGGAACAATATTAAATAACGGTGCTTGTATAATTTCTATATCTATAGTTTTTTCACAAAGATTTTTATCAGTTACATTCACTGTATAAATGCCAGCTGAAAGGTTAGTTCTTTCTGGTCCATTTCCAAAATCACTCCACTTATAGGTGTAAGGAGCAACACCTCCAGTTGGAGTTATTTTTATAGTACCATCATTCTGTTCATAACAGTTCAAATCTATCTTATCAAAGTTAATAACTAAATCATCAGGTTGAGTTAACTCAGTTTTAAGAGTTGCAATACATCCATTTTTATCTGTCACAGTTAAATCATATATGCCAATTGGAATATTACTTAAATCTCCTTTGTTAAACACATTTCCAATATCTCTATTATATTTATTGCCAAAATTATCTATCCACTCATAATTATAAGGAGATATTCCTCCAGCAACAGTAACTGATATTTCACCTGTTGAATCTCCAAAACACAAAATATCTATTTTCTGATCTAAATTAACTGTCAGTAATTCTGGCTCTACAATTTTATAATTAAATGAAAGAATCTCACAACCATCTGTCAATTTAAGATTATAAAATCCTGGTCCTAAGTTTTTTAATCTTGTAGTGTCGTTTTTATTAACAACAACACCCTCTAAAGTCCATTCATATACATAAGCTCCCGTACCTTTTGAAACAGATATTTCAATGGAACCATCATTATCTCCAAAACAGGTTATATCTGTTTTATTATTTAAAGAATAAACTATTTTTTCAGGCTCAGTAAGCACAAAAGATTTAGTTATAGTACAGTCACCCTCATCTGTAACTATAACAGTATATTCTCCAGTACCTAAACCTGTTTGATCTTCTGCTGTTCGTGTTTCAGTAAGATCAGAGCTGCCAACAGAAGAAGTCCAAGAATAAGTATAATTAGTACCTGTTAAAGTTCCGCCACTAACCGTAATGTCAATTGCGCCATCTAAAGCTCCTGTACAACTAATATTATAATCATTAAAAACTGAAATAGTTTCAGAAATAGATAGAGGAGCATCAGGTTGAGTATAAACTCTAGTATTGGTTGTTTTAGTAGAACCATTTAAATCTGTTACAGTAATGCTATATTCTCCAGCTTTAACATTAAAAGTGTAATTCAAATCAGTAATATTTGAAAAAGATTCAAAAACTATTTCACCCAAGTAATTTTCACCATTTAAAGTAAAAGTATAGGGTGGAACAACTGCTTGAGTAATAATAGCTTTTATTAATCCTGTAGAATCTCCATAACATAAAATGTTTGTTGGGTCCGTACCTAATGAAATAAGTAATTCAGCGGGTTCCGTTAATGTAAAGGACTTTGTAATATTACAGCCGTTAGAATCAGTTATTTTTAAAATGTAAGTTCCTGCAGTTAATGTGTTTTGGTTTTGATCACCAACAACTATACCACTACCATCATCTGTTGACCAATCGTACGTATTTCCTCCACTTCCACCACTTGAAGTAATTGTTATTGTCCCATTATTATTTCCTGCAGTACTAATTCCATAACCATTATAATCAGACTTAACTCCTGTAAAACCTATTAAATCAGGTTCGACAATTTGATATGATTTTGTAATAGTACAATCATTTGAATCAGTAATTAGTACCGTATAAGTTCCTACTGTAAGACCTGTTTGATCTTCAGATGAAGCATCAACTCCACTTCCTCCATTAGACTGAGTCCAAGCGTAAGTGTAATTATCCCCAGTAACTAAAAGTCCACCAGTTGCGGTAATATCAATTATTCCATCATTTCCTGCATTACAACTAATATTAAATCCATTAAAATCGGATAAAGTTGCTGTTAAAACTAATGGCGGAGGCTCTGCAACTACAAATGTTCCACTTATCTCACAATTATTTGAATCGGTCACTTTAACAATATATGTTCCACTTGATAAGTCGGTTTGATCTTGAGAAGTTGGATCATAGCCTGTACCATCTGAAGATGACCATTCATAAGTGTAAACAGGAGTTCCACCTGTAACTGTTAAATCAATTTCTCCATTAAGAGCTCCAAAACAACTAACGTTGAATCCATTAAAATCAACTTGTGACGAATCTAAACTTAAAGCATCAGGCTGAGTAAGTGTGTAACTATCCGTTTGCGTACATCCATTAGCATCTGTGACAACAACCGTATAAGTTCCAGCTTTTAAATTTAATTGATCAGCTGATGTTGATGCACTAATATCAGTACCACCACCTGTAACAGACCAAGCATAAGTGTAATCAGTAGCTCCACCTGCAACAGTGGTATCTATTTCTCCATCATTTGCTCCATT
>Ga0115001_10004365_pt1 | contig 10404 bp, 8 predicted proteins | sample ArcticOcean_MG_C_12_FD_89869 | JGI IMG/M metagenome (GOLD analysis project Ga0115001, IMG submission 89869) | Marine microbial communities from western Arctic Ocean - ArcticOcean_MG_CB8_130 | ecosystem: Environmental > Aquatic > Marine > Oceanic | place: Arctic Ocean: Canada Basin | collected... | reverse complement strand
ATTCCATTTTCACTATAAATAGAATTATTACTTAGCTCACGCAGGTCATTATCCATAGTGGCTATAACTTTAGCATTTTTTATTAAAATATTAGACATATGATTTTCAAAAAAATTACACCGCCCAATGAAGAGCGGTGTAACATAACAGTAATTATATAATTTTTAAAAGAGTTATTTATCTTCTTCAGGTAAAATGATATTTAATAAAACAGCTAAAAATGCAGCAGGTAATAAACCAGAAGTAAGTAGCATTTGCATCTCTCCTCCTAATCCTGCAACTGATGCTGGAACTTTTTGTAAACCAAAACCAATAGATAATGAGATTGCAAAAATCATCATGTTTCTTCTGTTCCAATCAACACCACTTAACATGTTAATACCAGCAGACGCAACCATTCCAAACATCACAATAACACCTCCACCTAATACGGCTATTGGCATAGAAGACACTAAGGCCCCTATTTTAGGAATTAGACCACAAAGTATCAAGAAGATCGCAGCAATTGTAACTACCCTTCTACTCATTACCCCTGTCATAGAAATCAATCCTACATTTTGACTAAAGCTTGTGTTTGGTAATCCTCCAAAAACACCAGCAATAGCGGTTCCAATTCCATCAGCATAAGTACCTCCTTCAATTTCTTTATCAGTAGCCTCTCTATTTGCTCCACCTTTGGCTATACCTGAGATATCACCTACAGTTTCAATTGCACTCACTATTGACATAAGACACATCGCTATTATTACTGTTAAATTTATATCAAAACCATATTTAAAAGGTTCTGGTAAGGCAAACCAAGCAGCGTTAGTTACTCCAGCAAAGCTTACGTCGCCCATTACTGCAGCAATAATATAAGCAACTATCATTCCTAGTAAAACTGAAGAGCTTGATACAATTCCTTTAGTCCAAAATTTTAAACCAAATGATACTAATATAACTATAATTGCAAGACTCCAATTTCCTATGCCTCCCCAAGTTGGCTTAGACATATTGAAATCTCCAGCACCTCCAGCTGCGTATTCAATTCCTACTGGAATTAAGTAAATACCAATCGCTAATATAATTATTCCAGATACAAGTGGTGGAAACCAGTGTCGAATTTTTCCAATTATTGTACCTAAAAATGCATGGAATACTCCACCAATGACTATTGCACCAAATAGTGTTCCCATTCCCATTTTTGCAGCACCAATCATAACTGGTACAAAAGCAAAGCTAGTGCCTTGCATTACCGGTAATCTTGCGCCAACAGGTCCAAAACCAACTGTTTGCATTAAAGTCGCTATTCCTGCAAACAGCATTGACATTTGAATTAAAAATACGGTATCAGCGCTTCCAAACGCAAAACCTGCTACTCCAGCTATTATGATAGATGGTGTTACATTACTTACAAACATAGCCAAAACATGTTGCAAACCCAAAATAATTCCTACCTGCAATGGCGGAACATAATCTGGATTCTTCAAGTCTGCGGCTGAAACGTTTTCTAAATTACTCATTCTAACCTCCCCTAAATGTTGACATTGCCTTAAACTCAACCACAAGATATTGATAAATACAAATTATTTATAATTCACTTGTTAATTATTATTAGTAATTTTTAGTACCGTTTTGTAATAAATTTTTAATAATAAATATTAATAAAAGATTATTAAACCACATTACTTTAGTTTTGCATCTAATATTTATACTAATATTGAGATTCACTTTTTGATAACTATATAAGAAAAAAAGTAACCTGATTTTTGGGAGGAAACTCATGCAAATCCCGCTACTATTTTAACATTAATACACTAACCTTTGATTGACTTTAATATTTCGGATGGTGTGGCTGGAGCGTTAAGTAATTCAGGTCTAGCCTTTAGGCAAGATGCTCTAACAGCTTCCTTAATAGCTAGAAAATAAGAAATAGCCAATAACAACGGTGGTTCGCCAACTGCCTTTGATCTAAATATAGTTTTTTCTTCATTATCAGCCTTCTCTAAAAGCTTAACATTAAATTCCATTGGAATATCTCTGCTTCCAGGTAATTTATAAGTAGATGGTCCAGTCGTTAACAACTTTCCATTACTAGAAAAAACAAGTTCTTCACATGTAAGCCATCCTAAACCTTGAATAAATCCACCTTCTATTTGCCCAATATCAATATTTTCATTTAAAGATTTTCCACAATCTTGTATTATATCAGCTCTAATTATTCTACTTTCACCAGTATTAGTATCTATCAAAGCCTCAGATAAAGCGGCTCCCCAAGTAAAATAAAAATAGGGATGGCCATGCAATTTATCTTGATCCCAATGTATCTTAGGCGTTTTATAAAATCCAGTTGAAGACAAGGATATCCTATGATCCCAACATGAATGAGCCAGTTCAGAAAATGACATACTATTTTTGTCAGCCCATATTCTGCCATTGGAAAAAATAATATCAGATTTTGATTTATTAAATAATTGAGCTACATGAGAAATCATTCTTTTTTTTATTTGATCAGCTGCATTCCAAGCTGCCATTCCATTTAAATCTGAACCCGATGATGCTGCGGTTGCAGAAGTATTAGGAACTTCACCAGTGTTTGTAGAAGTAATATGAATTTGATCTACAGGTACCTTAAAACATTCTGCCACAACTTGAGCTACCTTTATAAATAAACCCTGCCCCATTTCAGTCCCACCATGATTAAGTCTAATGGAGCCATCAGAGTATACATTAACTAATGCACCGGCTTGATTAAATGAAGGTTTATTAAAGGAAATGCCAAATTTAGCAGGCATCAAAGCTAGACCTTTCCTAAAAGGAGAGCCTTGGGATACTTGCTTTAAGTTAAAACTCTTAACAGATTTCATTCTCCCAGAATAGTTACTTAATTTATGAAGTTGACTTAAAACTTTATTAATTCTTGGTTTTGTAACATTTTGTCCATAAGGAGTTGTTAATCCATTAACTTTAGAATAATAGTTCACTCTTCTAATTTCATCTAATGGCTTCTTTAAAAATTTAGAAATATTATAAAGAATATTTTCAATTATCAACATTCCTTGAGGTCCACCAAACCCTCTAAAAGCTGTATTAGAAACTGTATTAGTTTTACAAACATAGCCTTTAGCTTTTATTGATTTTAAATAATAACAATTGTCTAAATGGGTTAATGCTCTTGTCATAACCGGACCAGATAAATCTAATACGTTTCCACCATTACTTAATAATTTAAGATCTATTCCATTTAGCTTTCCATTTTGTGAAAACCCTACGTTATAGTAAACTTTAAAATTATGTCTTTTGCCAGTAGCTGTCATATCATCGTGTCTATTAAGACGGATTTTAACTGGCTGCTTAGTAACATAAGCACTCAGAGCAGATATAGCTGCAAAAATTGTTGCCTGACTTTCTTTACCTCCAAATCCTCCTCCTAATCTTCTTACTTTGCTCTCAATTTTTGCCGCTGGTATATTTAATACATTACTTACACCGTGCTGAACTTCGGTTGGGTGTTGTGTGCTGGACCAAACAGTAAATTCTTCATTTTCTCCTGGAAAAGTTAATGCAACATGTGTTTCTAAATAAAAATGATCTTGCCCTCCCATTTCAAAATTATCAGAAAGTTTACATTCAGAGTTTTTTATTTCAATTTCTACAGAACCTTTTTCTAAGATTATTGGATCAATTAGAAAAGATTTTTTCTGATATGCATCATCTAACGTTAATATTGGATCGGCAATAACCTCCACTTCAACGTCAACCATGCTGCTTGCGTAGAGAGCTTCTTGATATGTTTTAGCCAAAACAACTGCAACTGGCTGTCCATAATAAGTGATAATGTCTTCAGCAAGAATAGGTTCTCCTTTTTTAATCGGACCAATGTCATTTTCACCGGGAATATCTTTTGCAGTTATAATTTTTGAATAAAATGGTAATTTGAGTAATTTACTAGAGTTAATTGTTTTTAATTTACCATAAGCATTTTTTGATAAAACAAGTACTCCATGTAAAAGATTTTCTTGGGCAGGCATATCGTCAATATAAATTGCTTGTCCTGTAGCATGTCTTATAGATGAATCATGTAATATCATTTTATTCATCTTTAAAGTCCATTATAGACATTGTGTTTGAATTTTCTTTTAAACACCTTTCCAATCTTTTGAACAAACCTTTTAAAGATTCAATTCTATAATTAGAAGTTCCTCTTAAATCAGAAATAGGTTGAACAAATTTGTCGATTTGGTTAATGGCGGTTAAGACAGAAACTTCAATTGTTTTTCCTATCATTATCTTACAAAGGCTTTCTAAATATTTAGGTATTTCAGCAACCCCACCTGCTGCAATATGAATATCTTCAATAATATTATTTTTAGCTTTCACATAAATAGAAAGGGAAATAGTTGAAATATCTTGATCATATCGTTTTGATAACTTCCAACAAAAAAATTTATATTCTTTACTAGGTAAAGGAATTTCAATTGATCTTATAATTTGATCTTTTTTTAATATATTTTTTCTATACCCTAAATAAAAATCTCTGAGTAAAATAGAAGTATCTCCATCATGGCCAAATAAATGAATTTTTGAGTTTAAAGCTAACAAAACTGGAGCTAAATCTCCAATTGGGCTTGAAGTAGAAATATTGCCGCCAATAGTACCTTGATTTCTAATCTGAGGAGATCCAAACCTTTGCAAAATCTCTATTAATTCAGGTATTTTACTTTTTACAATCTTCAAAAAATCTTCTATGGAAGCCCCACTTCCAACAATTAACTTATCATCAGTAATTTTTTGAATTTTTAAGTCTACTATACTATCTAAGGAAATAATTATATTTTGTTTTTCATTTATAATAGGTCTTCTTAAATTTAAATCAGTTCCTCCAGCTAAAAAATTATAATTTTCATGAATAGTTAATTTTAACATTTCTTCTAAAGTCTTAGGATTATAATAAGTTACATTTCCTAATTGAATATCACTGTTTTGTTCTAAAAATTTTATAGTTTTTAAAGGTTTGCTTAATTTTGAAGCTACTTTGATAGCTTTAATTATTGGAGAATAACCAGTACACCTACAAAGGTTTCCTGAAATGGCATCATTAATTGTATCATCATTTATTTTTTTATTTGAATTCAATAAACTGATACCCGAGACTATAAATCCAGGAGTGCAATATCCACATTGAGAAGCATTTTCCTCTGAGAAAGCTATTTGAATAGGATGTGGTTTTATATCATTACCTATCCCTTCAATAGTAACAATACCTTTACCAACAACTTGTCCAACTCTAACTAAACATGAGTTAATAGGCTTAAGTTCAGAACTAAGACCATCATGCAGTAAAATTGAGCAAGCTCCACAATCACCCTCTGCACAACCTTCTTTTGTTCCACTTAACTTTAAATTTGTTCTTATAAAATCTAAGACTGTAATATCATGATCTACATTACTTATTTTTGTTTTTTTACCATTAACATAAATAATATTTGAAGGTTCTAATGGATTCAAAAATATACTCCACAACTTTTAAAAATCAGGACAAAATTAGTATAGCTACTGTATTGAAAAAAAATCAAATTAAAGATATTTATAATTAAATAATTATTTTCTAATTTTTATATTATTGCTGATTTAAATCGCTCTATGTTATGTATTTTTAATTTTTCTGCAGTCTGTTTAATATTTTCCCATACTATAGGTGCAACTGGCAAACCATTAGCCATTCTATCATTATTAGTTATTATTTCTTTATCACCAGGTATTAACACTTTCCCATTTTGATCTGAAGGAGGTGATGCTCTAACAAAATTTGCATAAGATTGAACTTCTTTAGTAAAGTAATCAAGATCAACCATTTTTTCAACTGAGATATATATTGACAACATACCATTTGCAAATTTTCTTTTTTCTTTATCATCAATACCAGCCGAAACGCCGGAACCTGTCAAAGCTCCACCTAACATTTCCATCATAAAATTAATCCCAGAACCCTTATGTAAACCAAAAGCAGTAATTGCCCCAGTTCCAGTCTCAGAGTCCGGAACTTCATCATCTCCAACCTTACCGTAAAGCACCTCTGGATTTGCACTTAAATTACCAGAACTATCTACTAAGGCTCCCGCTGGTAGTGGTTTTCCTCCTTTTTGAGCAACCATTACTTTACCCTCAGCAACCGTTGAAGTTGCCATATCAAGAACAATGTGAGGATTGCCTTTCGATGGAATACCGATCGCTAAAGGAGAGGTGCTTCCTCTACGGTCAGTCCCTCCAAATGGAGCGACAAGTAAACTTCCCCTTACATTTACAAAATGAAAAGAAACAAATCCTGCGTCAGCAGCTCTTTCAGCCCAATCTCCAATTCTACCAAGATGTCCTGAATTTCTCAGGCCTACAACTGCAACCCCATGTTTAGCCGCTCTAGCAATTCCTTCATCAACAGCAAGTTCACCAGCTACTTGACCAAACCCTTGTTTCGCATCTAAGCAAGCTAATGCCCCAGCGTCTATAATCACTTCTGATTTAATATTTGGAAAAACCCAATTTCTTTCCATCCACTCTACATATCTTGGAACTCTAACTATTCCATGACTGTCATGGCCTTTTAAATTAGAACCACATAATCTTTCAGCAATTGTTTTTGCTTCATAATCACTGCATGATTTTGCTTTAAATATTTCAGTTATAAGCTCTATGGCGTCTTTAACGCGAATACGAATTTCAGAAATTTTACTATTTTCAGACACTTTAATCTCCCAATAAATAGAATACGTAATATATATTTTTTAAAATTTAATAATCAAAGGTATAATTTAATTAATATATTAAGTAAAATAAAAATACTCATTATTTACAATCAATAAGACTAACTTTTAGATAGAATAACTTTTGAAAAAAACTAAAATAATTTTTAGAACTCTCCTAATTGGGCTTTTAGGAGGTGTATCATTTAATATTTTGTTATTTCCTTTGCCATGGGTTTTAGGACCGGCCTTTTTTGTTGCGGTGTTTGCATTATTGGGAACAGAAGTTAATATTCCACAAAATTTAAGAAATCCTTTTATAGGTGTGATTGGTATCTGGTTAGGTAAATCATTTTCTTCATCTGTGTTTTTAGACTTTAATGACTGGTTGATTTCAATTATTTTGTTATTTTTATATGTACCATTCGCATATCTAATGACTTATTTATTTCTCAATAAAGTAAGAAAATTAGGTAAAGCGGAATCATTTTTTATTTCTTCGCCAGGTGGATTACTTGAAATGGTATTGGGAGCAGAAGAATGCGGAGCTAACTCTAAACAAGTTGGTTTAATTCATATGATGAGAATATTTTTGACGGTGTTTACTGTTCCAACATTAATTTTAATTATTTTTCCTGGTTCTTTTGAAAGAGAACCTTTATGGCCAACCTTATCTGGAAGTATAATAGATTTTTTTATAATTTTATTAATAATCCCTATTGGTCTCTTTTTTGGTAAAATATTAAGAATACCGGGAAGACGTTTGTTTGGACCACTAATTATAAGTGCAACACTGCATATTACAGAAATAATTAACTTAGATGCCCCAGTAATTATATTTGTTTTTGCACAGCTTATGATGGGAAGTTTTTTTGGTAGTAATATGAATGGCTTAACATGGACGATAGCTAAACTTTACATAGGACATGCAGTTAGTATCGTTATTTCATTAGGTTTATGCATGATACCTTTTTTATTAGTTATTATATCCATAATCAACGCTAGACCTGAAGCTATTATTCTAGCCTACTCACCAGGAGGGATAAACGAAATGGGGTTGGTTGCTGCCATACTTGGAATTAAGCCAGCATTTGTTATAACACATCATTTATTTAGATTATTTATAGTTATTTTAATTTTAGGATTTGCTCAAAAATTTATCTATCCAAAATTAAAAATTTTAATACAAAATTCAAAATGAAATTTCTTTATTTTTATTTTTGATGTAAAATAATTTTTACACTTTTTTTATGGAGAGAAAATTGATTAAAGGACTAATTGCACCAATATTAACACCTTTTGATAATAAACTTAAACTTGATCAAATAATGTATAATGATCTTGCAAAGAGCTTAATTGAAAACGGCTGTTCGGGTCTGGCTCCATTTGGAACAACTGGAGAAGCACTTTCAGTTGGAAATGATGAAAGGATGAAGGCTCTTGAAGGATTAATAAAAAGTGGGATAGATCCTAAAATTTTAATACCAGGCACTGGATTATGTAATTTACCTGACACTATAACTATTACAAAACATGCCTTAAATTTAGGCTGTCATGGTGTTATGACTTTGCCTCCTTTTTATTTTAAGGGCATGAGTGATAATGGTTTATATGCACATTTTGAAAAGTTAATTGAAGGTGTAAATGATAATAAACTAAAGATTTATTTATATCATATTCCTCAAGTATGTGGGGTTGGTCTTTCAATAGAATTAGTGCAAAGATTAAAGTCATCATATCCTGATACTATTGTAGGGATAAAAGATAGCTCCGGAGTTTGGGAAAATACTAAAGCATTATTAAATATTAAAAATTTAACAGTCTATCCTGGCGCCGAACTTCCTGTAATTGATGCAATTAAGCTAGGCGCCCCTGGATGCATTTCAGCAACCGCAAATTTGAATAGTAAAGACATATCTGAAGTTATAAATCTTTGCCATTCAAAAAAATGGGATGAAGCTGAGACGTTACAAAAGAAAGTTAAATCAGTGAGATTATTATTTCAAGATTATGCTCCTATTCCTGCTCAAAAAGCATTATTAGCTATGCAAACGAATAACCCTTTGTGGAATAATTTAAGACCCCCTCTTCAACCAATTTCAGAAGCTAAAGCGATAGAACTAGCGAATGTTCTTAAAAATGATTTTGGTTTTACATTTTAATTATAAGAAGTTTATTTATGAAAATAAAAGATTTAACTTTACCTCTTAAGGGTCAGTGTCATTGTGGTTCAGTTACTTATGAAATAAATGCAGATATAGCAGGATTAAGAAGATGTAATTGTTCTATATGCAGAAGAAAAGGGTTTGTAATGGGAACCGCGCTAGCAAAAAAGATCAAAATTATGTCAGGGAGTGAATTTTTAAACACTTATAAATGGAATACAAACGAAGCTGAACATTACTTTTGTAAACTCTGTGGAACAAACACTCACCATAAGAGAAGGTCTCCACCGAATGAATACGGTTATAACATAGGTTGTATTGAAGGTTTTGATATGGAATGGATTAAAGACATACCCTTTGTAGATAATACAAAAATGAGTGTTGTTAGCACTAATAAAAAGAATGCTGCAATTGAAAAATAATCATCTTATTTTTTTTATTACCTTATGAATAAGGCTTGCAAATATTATTACTAAAAAAACTCTAAACATATGATGAGGGCTAATAAATGACATGTCTGCTCCAATTGAAAGAGCCAGAATGTTCATTTCAGATTGTCCTCCAGGAGAAAATGCTAATAAAATTGATAGAGGATCATAGCCAATTTGAGTTAATATAAAGTAAATGATTGCTAATGGGATTATTGAAATAATGGTTGTTACAAACCCAGCCAATATAGGCCCTGACATTTCTTTTAAAGTTATATTTTTAAACAGACAACCTAAAGCAGCACCTAATAAAACTTGAACGGCGATGACTAATATATACATAGGCATAGCGTCCACTATTTCAAAGATATGCATGAATGCTGATAATATCATAGGACCAATTATTGTTGGGCCTGGGATTTTCAATTTAACAGCCATGTACCATCCTAAAATTGAAATCAGAAACACAAATGGTAATTGAGTCCAATTATAAAATAAATCAGTTTGAGGTAGAGTTTGAACGCCTAATTTAGGAACAAATAAAATAAATAATGAAGCTAAAAAAACTACAACAACTATCCTGGTTGCATGAATTAAAACTAATGTTCTTGGGTCAGCTCCTAATTCTTGCCCCAAAATTACCATTTCATTTAAACCACCAGGGATTGATGCATAGATTGAAGTTGGCCTATCCATTTTCATAAACTTTGATAAATACCAATAAGTTGTAAGTCCCATTAAAAGTATAAAACCTGGAATAAAAAGTAATGAAATTCCAATTTCAGATACTCTATCTAAAATTTCTGGACCAAAATTTGCTCCAATTGTACAACCCAAAAGAGCTCTACAAATAGGTCTAGGTTTTTTCCCGATTATTACTTGCTTCCCAATTGCTGAAAAAAAACCACATCCTATTAAAGGACCTAGCATCCAAGGTAGTGGCAAACCTAAATAATATGCAATAAATCCACTAATTACAGCTAATATCAAGCTAGATATATATATCCACTTTTTGAGCCACCAATCTAAAAATTTTAATAAAGATAAATAATGATCTTTAATCATCATCAACATTTTCTGGAATATATATTT
>Ga0115001_10004362_pt1 | contig 10406 bp, 8 predicted proteins | sample ArcticOcean_MG_C_12_FD_89869 | JGI IMG/M metagenome (GOLD analysis project Ga0115001, IMG submission 89869) | Marine microbial communities from western Arctic Ocean - ArcticOcean_MG_CB8_130 | ecosystem: Environmental > Aquatic > Marine > Oceanic | place: Arctic Ocean: Canada Basin | collected... | reverse complement strand
TAAACCTGTTTGGGGAACTTGTCCTAGTGATTAATTGGAGCTACTAGTGGAGTAGTAAATTGGACACCTACAGCTGCAGGAACTTATTACTACCAATGTTCAGTTCACGATGGTATGTATGGAACAATTACAGTTCAATAACAGGCATATCCTCTTTATTAAGGTTTTATTAGTAAACCACAGCGCTAACCCTTTATTTTATTGAGATTATATGGGTTGTTATCCCCTTTTTTATTAACATATATTAATTTTAATGGTAATTGTTCATAATATATTTGCCTGAATTCAAAAACCAATATCATGAAAGTCATTATAAATAAAATTTTTGTTGCCCTTCTTTTTTTTTCACTACTAAGCTATCTTAAGGATTCTGAAGTTCAAGAACCAGATCAAGTTTTATATGAAGCTATCGCAGAAAAAATTTTATTAAAAACAAATGCTATTAGAAGTTCTTTAGGAAAATCTGATTTATCTCAAAATGACGAAATGGATAATTTAGCAACTTTACATAGTAAAAACATGGTAATCCATGATTTTTTTGCTCACGTGGATCATGAAAATAAAACTCCTTCAAACCGTGCTGATGATTTGTCTGTTTCATGGTCAAATATTGCTGAAAACATTGGTACAGTCCCGTGGTCTGAATATGTACGCGGATTTGGTGATACAAGATCTGCAGAGGCCATTTCAACATGTGTGTTAGAGAATTGGGAAAATTCACCTGTGCACTACAAAAATATCATTGGAGACTATTCAGAGTTGGGAGTAGGGATTGCTTTTACGAAAGACAGTATTGCCTTTTTTACACAAGTATTTAGAACCCCATAATTACTTGGTCAATACCACTTGACCTTTATTTAATCAATAATGTCTATATCCAATTGCTTAAATATTGGCTGTTCTACTTCTGTTATTTCTAGATTTTGTTTTACCTCACCATAAGCTGAATCCATGAGCGCTTTATAGGCGTTTACATCGCCTTTTTTGGCTTTATGAATCAATGCCAAAGTTCTCGTCTTCGTTGCTTAAAAGCTCTTTAATGCCAGTCAATGGATTGACTCTTTCTTGATAAAAAACCAAAAAACAGAGCCTTTTAATTATACAGACTCTTTGGAAGCCTCTACATTTCATAGAGGCTTTTTTGTTTTGGGTGATTGGTCTTGATTTGATATGTAATCTAATCTTTCTATGTTTTATTGATTCTTCTCAAAAATCATACAGTGCTGCCAAGGAAGATTATCAATGTTTTCTTTTAACTTCAATCCAGCTGCCTTCATCTCTAAAACAGATTGCCTTTCTGTCATTTTGTGGATTTCTTTAATTGGGACATTTGAATCTTCACCCCTATATTCTATTAAAAACAATAACCCATTAGGTTTTAAAGCATTTTTTATAGACTCAATCATTTCAACAGGATAACTAAATTCATGATAGACATCTACCAATAAAATTTTATCGAGCGAGTGCTTAGGCAAATTGATACTTTTCTCAGATCCAAGAATTGTTTCAACATTCAAGATCCCCGTTGACTTATTTTTTAATTCAATAGCATTCAACATTTCGGGTTGAATATCGACAGCATAAACCAAACCATTTTCAGCCAATGGTGCCATCTTAAAGACATGATATCCAGAACCTGCACCAATATCTGCAATAGTATCATCAGCTTCAATCTTCATGTTTTTTATCAATGTAGAAACATCCTCTTCTTTTTCTCTTTCAGACCTCTCCAACCAATTAATTCCTTGAAATCCCATTATATAGGCAATTTCTCTCCCCATATACCATTTCCCTGTGCCATTAAAATCTCCTCTTTTGTAGATATATTTTACGCCTTTTTCATCTCCTTGTGCTACTGATTCAGTGGAGGTTAAAAAGCAACTAATAAAGATTATAAGAATAGATATATTTTTCATAGGATAAAAATAAGAGCAAATCTGACTAATCTGATTCAAAATGAAAAATGTTTTTCTTTTACACCAATTTATACAATCCAAATACTTCCTAATCGATTGATGTCACTAATCTAACACAAAATTATTTTGTAGTGGTTGTTAAGGGGATTTAACCTTAATACAGGTATCATCTTGAGTGAGTTCAGGGATTTCTAATCCTCTTGAATAGGTTAAACTAATATTTGTAAGCAAAACAACAATCCAAGTATTTTATCAGTCGTATATCTCTAAACCACCTATTTTACTTGGGGTAGCTGGGTTCTAATTACCCGCTTTTATTTGGGGGGGGGGTAAAACCAGTAGGCAGGGGTAAACCAGACTTGAACAAAGTCAACTACCTTTGCGATCACTTAATTAAGATAAATACATGAACAAAGATTTAAATCACTGTTATTCCGAAAAAGAGGAGCGACTAAATATTGCCACCCACGCTTTTGGACTTTTATTTAGCCTTATTGCCCTACCTTTTCTTATTTTTAAATCCTTTGATTATGAAGATTTTTGGAAGTCTGCCAGTTTGGTTGTTTATGGATTGAGCATGATTATATTATATGCAGCCTCTACATTTTATCATTCGGCTAAAGAGGCGAAACTGAGAAGAAAGTTGAATATTTTTGATCATGCGGCTATTTATGTTCTAATTGCAGGGACTTACACCCCTTTTACCCTTATTGTTCTGGCTGGGTCATTGGGATGGCTCATTTTTTCTTTAACCTGGTCTTTTGCTTTAATCGGGATTGTCTTAAAGTTATTTTTTACAGGAAGGTTTGATAAATTATCTACCACCATGTATGTCCTAATGGGTTGGCAGATTCTTTTTGTGATCAACCCTTTAATTGAAAAATTCTCTACTCAAGGCCTTCAGTTTCTTTTCTTGGGCGGTATTTTTTATACGCTAGGCGCAGTGCTGTATTTACTGAAAAAAATCAAGTACAACCATGCTATTTTTCATGTGTTTGTGCTCTTGGGGAGTTTGTGTCACTTTTTTAGTGTTTATTTATTTTTCGAAAGTTAATTAGTGGGCCGACAGTTCAGGTGATCTCATCCAAACTCAATAATTTGCTTGAAGTCATCTGGCTCGTAGATTTGACCTTTCATTTTGCCTAGCTTAAGGCAGCTACCTCAGTTGTCTGGATCTAATGAGTTGCCGAACTCGACTGCAAGAGTTGCAGCTTTATGACTCGAATAAACTGGTGAATGCCAAAACTTTTAAATCAGAATAATAATTTTAAGTAATATAAAGTATCTTCTTCAAGTCAAATTATCAAATAATGAAATGCATCCTTTTTTTACCCAGTCTCCTCTTTTTCTTTTCTGGTATACTTTATGGACAAGTTAATACAAACAACTATCGTCTTCCAATTCAAAAGACAAATGAAAAAATAAAGATTGATGGAGTTCTAGATGAAATCACATGGAAAAACACAGCATTAGCCGATGATTTTTTTATGATTACCCCTATAGATACAGGAAAGGCTACTCAATTTTCTGAAGCAAGAATGAGCTTTGATGAGGAAAACCTTTATATCTCTATTATATTCTTTAATACCAACACCCAAGGGGAATATGTGGTTGAATCCTTGAAACGAGACTTTTCTTTTGGGAAAAATGATAATTTCTTAGTTGCTATTGACCCATTTAATAATCAAAATACAGGTTTTGCATTCGGTCTAAATAGCTACGGAGCTCAATGGGATGGTACGATGTTCAATGGCAGAAACGTCGATTTAAACTGGGATACCAAATGGTATTCAGCAGTACAATTTGATGAAGAAAAATGGGTGTGTGAAATTGCAATACCATTCAAATCAATCCGATATAATGAAGATATTTCAGAGTGGGGAATTAACTTTAGTAGGCTAGACTTAAAAGCCAGTGAAAAATCAAGTTGGGCTCCTGTTCCTAGACAATTTCCATCGGTTACCTTAGCCTATACAGGTGCATTAGTATGGGAAACACCCCCACCTAAACAGAGTAGTAATATTTCCCTTATCCCCTATTTATCCAATAATCTAAGTAGTAAAAATAAATCAACTCCAAATAACGATTTTAAAGTGGGAGGAGATTTAAAATACAGCCTTACTTCAGCATTAAATTTAGATGTTACCATAAACCCTGATTTTTCTCAATCAGAAGTAGATCAACAGGTTACTAATTTGGATCGTTTTGAACTCTTTTTCCCTGAAAGAAGACAATTTTTTTTAGAAAATGCAGACTTATTTTCTAATTTCGGATACCGCTCCATTCGCCCCTTCTTTTCAAGGCGAATAGGATTAAATGCACCCATTCAATCGGGGGTTCGGTTAAGTGGAAATCTAGATAAGAATTGGCGGATTGGACTTATGGATATTCAAACTCGTCAAGACGAAGAGCTCAACTTTGCTGGTGAAAACTTTGGAGTGGTTACCCTTCAACGTAAAGTGTTTGACCGATCGGATATAAGTGCTATTTTTGTAAACAAACAAGCTGTAAGTCTGAATGAAAACCAAAATAACACTTCTGAATACAATCGAAATATAGGGTTAGAATACAATTATTTTTCAGCCGATAATTTATGGAATGGGAAACTTTTGTTTCTTAAATCGTTAAGCCCAATAGCCTCACAACAAGGAGAAGTTTTTGCTTCGCATATTGGATATCAATCCACACGTTGGAATTGGTGCGTTCAACAAGAATATATCAGTGGCGATTATAGCGCAGAAGTAGGTTTTATTCCTAGAAATAATTACATAAAAATTCAAGCAACTGGAGGTTATTTATATTACACAAAAAAGGATACCCCGTTACTATCCCATGGACCTCGTGTTGGAAGAACACATTATTTTGATACCGATTTTGATAAAAAAGATCAGACACAACAGTTTGATTATTTATTTAATTTCAAAGATAGGAGTAGGTTTACTATGGGAATACGCACACAATATATCGAATTACTTTCTGACTTTGATCCCTTACAAACCCTGATAGCAAAACTTGCTTCAGGTACAACACACCAGTGGAATAGCTTCACTATTTCATATGATGCAAAGCCTCAAAGCCGTTTTACTTACTCTGCGGAAGTAATCACTGGAGGATACTATGACAATGGAAAACGCAATGCATTTCTAGGAGAATTTGGCTATCGGTTTCAGCCCTATTTAGAATTAAGCTCCTTGGTTAACTATAATCAAATTCAACTTCCAGCACCATGGAATACAAATTCATTTTGGCTGTTAGGACTTAAATCAAACCTAACACTGACAAATAACATTTTTTTTTCCAATCTCTTACAATACAATGAACAATTGGGGCTATGGAATTTTAATTCACGATTTCAATGGAGATATAAACCTGCCTCAGATATTTTCTTAGTTTTTAATAGTAACGAGATAACTGTCCCTAACTTAGCGACCGGATGGAACCTTACCTTAAAAGTAAACTACTGGATTAATCTTTAACTATATGGCCAAATCAAATATCATAAATATAATGCTAAGACCTAAAGGATATCCCAATAAAATAACACCAGAAGTAAAAGACAAACTACAGCTAATTATAGATGATTTAATACTCGCATTAGATTCAAATGAGTATACCGCTAATCAAAGGATTAAGATGCCTCAAGTAGCCTTACAACACACTTTGCCAAAAATGAGATAAGCTACTAATGAAGTGAATAAAGACTTGCTATATTTGATGGTTAGATTATAACCACCTTTATCGAATTAAAGAATAAAAATAATGATTACATTAAAAAGATACTGTATTTATCTATTTCTATTGATAAATATAATCTCCTGTACCAAAAAAGAAGAGCATAAAAGGCCCAACATATTAATTTGTATTGCCGATGATCAGTCCTTCCCTCATGCTGGGGCTTATGGGGCAGATTGGGTGAAAACTCCCAATTTTGATCGCATTGCAAATGGAGGTCTACTCTTTATGAATGCCTATACTTGTAATGCCAAATGTGCGCCTTCAAGGTCAGCAATTCTCACCGGAAGAAATTCTTGGCAACTGGAAGAAGCGGCCAGTCATGTTGGTTATTTCCCAAATAAATTTAAAACTGTTTTTGAATCACTCAAGACAGCCGGGTACAGCACCGGAAGAACTGCAAAAGGTTGGGCACCAGGTGTCATTGAAAAAATAAACGGACAGCCTCGAAAACTGATTGGAACCAACTATTCCTCCCTAAAAACTACGCCCCCTACGAACAAAATCAGCAACATTGATTATGCCGGGAATTTCGAGTTATTTTTGAATGACAAACCCGAAGAACCTTTTGCTTTTTGGTATGGAGGAATTGAACCTCATCGTGCTTATGAGTTTCAGTCGGGAGTGAAAAAAGGAAATAAAAAACTAGCTGATATCGACAAAGTTCCAGACTATTGGATGGACAATGAAACCATTCGAAATGACATGCTGGACTATGCCTTTGAAATTGAATACTTTGACCAGCACCTGGGGCATATACTTAAAGTTCTTGAGGAAAAAGGAATGTTGGAAAACACTCTAATCATTGTTACTTCTGACAATGGAATGCCTTTTCCAAGAAGTAAAGCACAAGAATATCCTTTTTCTACTCACATGCCATTGGCGATCATGTGGGCAGATGGAATCAACAAACCTGGTAGGACCATCACAGATTATGTAAGTAATATTGATTTTGCAGCCACTTTTTTAGAAGCGGCAGGAATCGAAGAACAGGAAAGCGGAATGCAACCCATTACTGGGAAAAGTTTATTTCCCATATTTGAATCTGAAAAAGAAGGTCGTATCCAAGATAACCGCAACTATGTCTTGGTGGGGAAAGAACGACATGACACTGGGAGACCCAATGATGCGGGCTATCCCATCAGGGGAATTATTTCGGATGAATTCGTTTATTTTAAAAACTTCAAGCCCAAAAGATGGCCTACAGGTAGGCCAGAAACGGGCTATTTAGACTGTGACGGCAGCCCAACTAAAACCGAAATTCTAGATGCTTACCAGACAGAAAATCATCACCTCTGGGAGTTGTCTTTTGGGAAAAGAACAGCTGAAGAGTTTTATAATTTAAAATCAGATCCCTACTGCATGGAAAACGTGGCCGCTGATCCTCGTTTTGAGGAACAAAAAAATCACTGGTCCAAACTCCTAACTCAAAACCTTATTGAGCAAGAAGACCTTAGAGTTTTGGGTAAAGGGGATGTGTTTGATAATTACCCAATCATGCCAAAGCAAATCAGGTTCTATGAGCGATTTTTTAAAGGTGAAAAGCTAGATCACAGTTGGGTCAATAAAACCGACTTTAGACCCGAACAAAATGAGGAGTTCTCAAAATGAATGTTTAATAACAACTTAAAATCTAACTTTTAAAGGTTGAAAACACTTGTTAAATATTTGTTATATTTATAAATAAAACAAAGGCAATGAAAAATTCAGACTATTTAATATTAGGTTCCGCTTTTTTAAGCTTTCTGTTTTCAATTTATCTTTGGTTTAGCGGTCAAAATGACGAAGGGCTTTACGTTGGGATTTGGGTTCCTTCAATTTTAGCTGCTGGTGGATATCTTAAACAAATTAAAAAATGAGTGTTTTAATAATTTTTGGTTTCGGAATCGTTATTTTTGCGATGTTTGTCGCTGGGGTGTTTATGGATTCAAAGGAATCGAGCAATGACAGCAAAAAACAGCTTCAAGACGATACGCTAGATTATGATGGATCGGGTAATTACGGTAGAATTCCTGATAAAAAAAGTTCAAATAGAGCCAATTAAATTATCTTCCGGTCTGTTCTGATATTTTTAACTTAATTCACAATAAACAGATCTAAAAACAAATCTTAATTTATTTATTTTAATTTAGAGAAATTAAATACTCTATTACTAAGAACTATATCTATGGATCTCCGCAGTCTATTATTCGGACTATTAACCACTTTCTGTGGCTTAAGCAGTCTTAGTGCTCAACAAAAAATCAAGACCGAAAAACCGAATGTTATTTTCATCCTCACTGATGATCAACGCTTTGATGCGGTTGGTTATGCAGAAAATAAGTTTGTTGAAACTCCAGAAATGGATGATCTGGCAAAGTCAGGCACTTATTTTAAGTACGCGATTGTGACCACTCCTATTTGTGCTGCAAGTCGGGCAAGTATTTTAACGGGCTTGCATGAACGCGCACATAATTTTAATTTTCAAACCGGAAATATACGTGAGGAATATATGGCTAATTCGTACCCTATACTCCTTAAAGAAAATGGTTATCATACAGGTTTTTATGGAAAATATGGTGTGCGATACAACGATTTAGACAAACAGTTTGATCAATACGAATCGTATGATAGAAATAATAAATACAAGGATAAAAGAGGATATTATTATAAAACAATTGGTAAAGACACCGTTCACTTAACAAGGTATACCGGTCAAAAGGCACTTGACTTTATTGACGCTAATACTGAAAATAAAAAACCGTTTTGCTTGTCTTTAAGTTTTAGCGCACCGCATGCTCACGATCCAGCTGAAGCGCAATATTTCTGGCAAAATACAACCGAAGACTTATTAACTGACACAACAATCCCAGCTCCTGCATTGGGCGCTGACCAGTATTTCAAGGCATTGCCTGAGATCGTAAGGAAGGGGTTTAATCGATTGCGTTGGACTTGGCGTTATGACACCAACGAAAAATATCAACGCAGCTTAAAAGGCTATTATCGGATGATTTCTGGGATAGATTTAGAAATTGCTAAAATTCGAAAAAAACTAAAAGAAAAAGGTTTAGACAAAAACACCGTAATTATTGTCATGGGAGATAATGGCTATTTTTTAGGAGACCGCCAAATGGCTGGAAAGTGGTTAATGTATGACAACTCGATTCGAGTCCCACTGATCATTTACGATCCGAGGGTGACCAAAAATCGAGCTATTGATGAGATGGTATTAAATATTGATGTGCCTTCCACCATTGCTGCAATTGCAGGGGTAGCAATCCCGGAAACATGGCAAGGAAAAAGTTTGATGCCCTTGGTGAGAAATGAAACGAGTACAATCAATCGAGACACCATTCTCATTGAACACCTTTGGGATTTTAGTGAAATCCCACCCAGTGAAGGGGTGCGAACTAAAGATTGGAAATATTTTAGATATGTTAACAACAAAACCATTGAGGAGCTTTATGATTTGAAGAGGGATCCAAAAGAAATTAATAATCTCATCGGAAAGAAAAATCATAAAGTAGTTGCAGACAAACTTCGTGTAAAACTGGAAAAATTAATTGCAAAAAACAGTAATGAATACCGATCTGCTCCCACCGATTTAACATTAGAACTGATCAGAGAACCGAATGCAAATGTTGTGATCATTGATTTAAAACCAGAGTTTGGCTGGACTGTGCCTTTGGAATCTAAATTCCAATCGGCATATCAAATTTTAGTAGCTTCTAGTCGGGCTAGTATTGATACAAATAATGCTGACATTTGGGACAGCAAACAAATACGATCATTGGCCTCTAACAATGTCGAATATAATGGAGCACCATTAGAGGTTAACAAAACTTATTATTGGAAAGTTCGGATTTGGGACGAAGAAAATCGTTTGGTTGACTATTCAGCGGCACAAAAATTTACAACCGGGATGCAAGAGAATTATATGATTTCCTCTGAAAATAAATTTGTTGTCAGTAAAATTAAACCTGTAAGTTTTCAAAATCGTGGCGGTTTTTATTTTATTGATTTTGGTAAAGCCGCTTTTGCTACAATCAATTTTAACTATGAAGCAAAAACCCCACATACCTTGACAGTAAGAATTGGGGAAGAATCAAAAGGTGAAAACATCAACAGAACTCCCTTCCATAAAAGCCACATTCGTTATCAAGAAATTGGAGTTGAAGTAATACCAGGAAAAACAAAATATCAGCTCGCTATTAAACCAGACAAAAAAAATACAACACCCAATAAGGCAATTGCGTTGCCAAAAGAGTTTCCTGTTTTGATGCCTTTTCGGTATGTAGAAATCGAGGGTGCCCAAGCTCCCATTTCTGCAAATGACATTGAACAGTTGGCCCATCATACTTATTGGGATGAAAATGCCAGTAAGTTTAAAAGTGATAACGAAATTTTAAATCAAGTTTGGGATTTATGTAAATATTCCATAAAAGCAACCACTTTTAACGGTTTGTATGTGGATGGAGATAGGGAGCGAATTCCTTATGAAGCAGATGCCTATCTAAATCAACTCAGCCACTATACCACGGACAGAGAATATGCTATTGGCAGACGCACCATTGAATATTTTATGGAACATCCAACTTGGCCAACAGAGTGGCAACAACATGTGGCCTTAATGTTCTATGCCGATTATATGTATACGGGCAATACCGAACTTATTGAAAAGTATTACGAGGAATTAAAACATAAAACACTTTTTGAGCTATCTAATGAATCGGGGTTGATCACTTCGGAAAAAGTAACTCCAGAATTCATGTATAAGTT
>Ga0115001_10004358_pt1 | contig 10411 bp, 10 predicted proteins | sample ArcticOcean_MG_C_12_FD_89869 | JGI IMG/M metagenome (GOLD analysis project Ga0115001, IMG submission 89869) | Marine microbial communities from western Arctic Ocean - ArcticOcean_MG_CB8_130 | ecosystem: Environmental > Aquatic > Marine > Oceanic | place: Arctic Ocean: Canada Basin | collected... | reverse complement strand
TTTATTAAAATTGATGTTGAAGGATTTGAAAAACAAGTAATTAAAGGTGCAATTGATAATTTAAAAAATAATAAAATTTTAATGTATTTAGAAACCGAAGATCCAAAACTCTTAAGTTATATGCAAAAGTTAAATTTCAAAATATTATACCCTCATTTTAGAGAAAATAAATATAAATTTTTAGAAAAGCAGCAAGGTGTTGATGTGTTGCTCAAAAATTTTTAGTTGTATAAATTAACCTAAATCTTCTCAATAGAAGATTTTTTATAAACTTACTAGTATAATTATTTTGATAATATATTACTTTTTATTATTTATAAATAAATAATTTGATTTATGTAATTTATTATTTTTAATAAAACGATAATTACAATTTAAATTTTTAAAAAATATTTTTGCACTTGCTAGGTTAGTCTTTTTTATTTCAATTAAACAATTCGGCCTATTTTTTAAAAAGAATTTTCTTCCACCTCTAAGAACTTGTAACTCATGTCCCTCGACATCTATCTTAATAAAGTTGATATTTTCAAAATTAAATGAATCTAATTTTTTACATAAAATTTTTTTTTTTTTAAAATGAACAAATTCTTTTGGCCAAAAATTTTTATCTTTTTGCAAACTACCCCATCCATGAAATTCAATATTATTTACGATTGGTATTGTTAATATTTTAAAACCATTTTGATCAGAAAGTGCATTATTAAAAACCTTTATTTTTTTATTATTTTTTGTAAAATTTTTTGTTAGATCTGAATTGGGTTCAAAAGCATAAATTTTATTTACATTTTTAACTTTAGTTAATCCAAATGTGAATAAGCCATAATTTGCACCAATGTCTAATGCAGTGCCATTTTTATTTATTAATTTTTTTAAATTAAAAGCTTCATACTCGGCATTTTTTTCTAAAAAATGAAGATAATATAGAAAATTTAATTTTTTAGAATTAGGAATAAAAATATAAAATTGCTTTATTACTTTATGAATAAATAATAAAATTACAAATAATATTTTTTTAATAAAAAACATAATTTACTCTTAATAAATTCTAAAAAATAAAAATTTATATTGCATTATTTAGCTGATGAGACATCGATTACGGTGTTGTTATTATTATAATAGTGCACAAGCAATACTTTTTTAAAAAGACATTCATACTAAGATATATTACATTATTTTTCATATAAATTATATGCTGATAAATTAAACTATAAAATTTGCACAAAGTTGAATATAATTATGTATACTTTATTTTTACAAAATGGACAAATCTGAAACTAATAACGCAATCGATTCATTAAAATCTTTTAAGATGATTAATGAGATTGAAATTTCTTTTATAAGTATAATTATATCATTACTGTTAACTATAGTTTGTTCACATTTTATAAAATTATTTTATTCAAAATACGGTAGATCTTTAAATAATAGAAGAAATTTTTCTGAAACATTTATTTTATTGGGTATTACAACAACAATGGTCATCACTGTTGTTAAGTTTTCATTCGCATTAAGCTTAGGTTTGGTAGGAGCTTTGTCTATAGTTAGATTTAGGGCAGCTATACGTGACCCAGAAGAATTGATATATCTTTTTTTAATAATAGCCGTAGGAATTTCATCTGGTGCTAATCAATATTTAGTAACAATTTTTCTAACTTTTTCCGCTTTGTCAATAATATATTTTCAAAATTATTTTACAAAAAGCAATAATATAGATCCTTCGAATATAAATTTGATACATGTAAGCACTCCAAAATTAAAATATGATAAGGTTTTTAAAGAACTTTCACTTTTGTTTCAAAAATATGGTGATCATGTAAATTTAAAAACCATGTCTTCTGAGCATACATTAGTCAATATGACTTATGAAATTTCAATGAATGATAAAAAAAATGCAAAACAGTTTGCTATTGATATTAATAAAATTAGCTCAAAAGATGTGACAATAAATCTAATCAGCAATGTATTAATGCCTGAATAAATGTTTCTTTTTAAAAAAAAAAAGAACATTAAGTTACATAATAAAGTCACTAATTTTTTTTATTATTTTGGATTATTTAGTTTTATAATTTCTATACTTTTAATTTTGTATCTTGCACCATTCTTTAAATATGGAATTGAAACTTTTTATATAAGTAAAGATAAAGAATCGAGTAATACAATATTTGTATCAAAAACATTTTTAGGTAAAACTTTAGAAAAAGTTATAGGTCCACCATATTTTTCTGTTAATAGTCTCCCCAAAATTTATGATTTTACCAAGAGATTTATAATCACAAATTTATCTCCTGAAAAAAAATTAGATACTATTCAGTTAAATATTAATTATAAAAATCTTGAAATACTTGATGGTCAAAGAAAAAATTTAGAAAATTATTCAGAAGATAATAAATGGGCAAAAGGGAATATTGTTTTCATTTCAAATAGTAAAAAGAAAAAATTGAAAATAAAATTAAAAGCAAAAGGTGATAGAAATATCCATAGACGTAATTTAAATGAAATGTCATTTAAAATTGATATTATTGGAGAAAAAAGTATATATGGAATTGAGGAATTTAGCCTACAAAAACCAATTGTAAGAAACTATTCTTTAGAAATAATTGCCTCAAAAATCATGTTAGAGAATGATATCCTAGCACCCAAAACTATTCCTGTTAAATTATACTTAAACGGTGAAAATTTAGGTATTTTTCATATTGAAGAGTCATTTTCTAAAGAAATTTTAGAGACAAATAAAAGAAAAAATGGTCCTATATTTGGAATAGAAGATGAGCTGAGTAATTTTTTTCCAGATATAACTTACAAACTTTATTCAGAAAATTTTTGGATGAATAATGATCCAAAATTAATTAAGTCAGCATTATCTAAATTAGAATATATTAAAAATAATTTTAATAATCCTGATTTTAATATATTTCAATATTTTGATGAAGACAAATGGTCTACATTTTATGCTCTATCTGATGTTCTTGCTGCACACCATGGGTCTAAGGGAGATTCAGTAAAATATTATTATAATTCGTCTACAGGAAAATTTGAACCAATATTTTTTGATGGCCACATAAACAATGGTCTCTCTAAGTTAAATATTATACTTGCTGATTTTTTATATGATAAACCAGACAATATTGAAAATATGGGTTATTTGAATAATTATAAATCATGGTACAAGTTGTTTTTTAACCAATCGAATCAAAACTCGAATTTTTTATATTTATATTTAAAAAAACTTGATATTTTTTCTTCAGAAAATTTTCAAAATAAAATTAATGAAACAGTTGAAAAAATTGATTATATAAACAGTATTTACTATTCAAATTTTATGCCTGCAGATGGTGTTTGGTCAAAATCTTTATTACCTTTTTATTATAGCTCAGATTTTTTTGCTAAAAGAGCAAAATTTATTAAGGCAAAAATAAAAACTTTATTAATTGGGGAAGAATTAATTTCATTTAAAAAACCAAATGTATTTCAACTACGAAAAAAAATAAATGATAATAATATATTTCAGAATGACAAAATAGATCTAGTTAAAGATGTTTATTATCTAGATAATATTAATATTATAAATAAAAAAATTAATTTTATAAACCATTCAATAATAATTTTAACTGGAAATAATAAAATTGAAAATACTAATTTATATGGTGAAGGTATGATTGTTCAAAATTCTGGTAAATTAGAAATCAACAAATCTAAATTTTTTAATTTAAAAAACATTAATCAAGAATCGGTAAATTGGTCTGGTGCTATAAATATAATTAATTCTGAAATATATATTAATGATGTCTATATAGAGGGTGCTGTTGCAGAGGATTCTATAAATATAGTGAACTCAAAAGGAAGTATAAATAGCTTATCAATCAATAATTCATTATCTGATGCTTTAGATATTGATTTTGGAACAATTAGTTTTGATAAAATTAATTGTTATAATATTGGAAATGATTGTTTGGACGTTTCTGGCTCTTCGATTACTGGAAATACCTTATTAGGAAACAATGTAAAAGATAAAGTATTAAGTGCTGGAGAATTTTCTATTGTTAAAATAAAAAATTTAATTTCTGAAAATTCTGAAATAGGTATAGTTGCTAAAGATGCTTCTGACGTTGTTATAGAAAATGCCCTATTTATTAAAACAAAATTATTTGCTGCAGTATTTAAAAAAAAGAAAATGTATCCTGGGAAGACATCATTAAAAATAATAAATGAAATATCTGCTGATATTAAAAATTTTAATGATTTATTTCTCACTTCAAGGAATTCACAATTAAAAATTGCTGATAAAAATTATAGTTCTAATTTTTCATCAAAAAAAATTGAAAGTTTAATGTATGGTAATCAATATGGAGCAAAAACAACCCGTTAGTGGTTTTTACGATAGGCTTCAAGCCTTAGTAGATATTTCAAAGGAAAGCGGTAGATTTGAAAGAAAAATACCATTAAGAAATGGCCAGTCTTTTTTTATTAAAAACCAACTTTTATTAAGAGGATTTTCTCCTGTATTTTCGCAAAGAAAAATCACTTCAATTTATTATGATACTGATGATTTGCTGTTTGCCAGACAAAATATTAATGGAGAAAATTTAAGGATTAAACCAAGAATTAGATTTTATGATGATAAAGTTAACTCTACTGTATTAGAGTTAAAATTTAAAAAAAATTATATTGGTTATAAAAAAATTTACAGTTTTAAAAAAACCAATAATTTCAAAATGATTAATACTGACTTTATTAATAATTTTAGTGACTTTGCTGGTGATATTTTAAATTTAAAATTATATCCAGCTTCAGTTATTTCTTATGTTAGAAGTTATTATAAGTTAGGCAACATAAGAACAACTCAAGATGAAAATATAAAAGTTTCCAGAATATTTAATAACTTTCAAAACTATAAGAATTTCTCACCATTAAATTTAGAAGTAGTTGAATTTAAATATAAACAAAATCAGGATGTTTTTTTTAGAAAGAATTTTAATAATTTTTTTTTAAGAGCAATAAGAGCCAATAAATGCTCAAAATATATACATTCAATTATTAATTTTATTTAATATAATCGTTTACTTATGAAAATAGTTAATTTTTTAGATATCAAATTTTTATCTATCAACATATTATCTTTAAAAAAGGTAATTAAAAAAAAAGGTTTATTTGTTTTTCCATCTGGCCCCGGGCTCTCTGAGTTAAAAGTCAACTCTAATTATCATAAGTCACTAATTAATTCTGACTATGTTTTTTTTGATAGTGGTTTTTTTGTTTTACTTTTAAGGTTTTTTAAGAATATCAATGTCCAGAAATTATCTGGATACAAATTTTTAGATTTCTATTTTAATTATCTGAAAATTAATAAAAAAAAAATTTTTTCAATTGATCCCAACAAAGAACTTTCTAATTCATATAGATTATTCTTTAAAAAAAAAATTAAAATAAAGAGTTTTCATTATATTGCTCCCAAATATAACTTGAGAATAAAAATTAATAAAAATTTAATTAAAAGAATTCATGATTCCAAAGCAAAAGAGATTATTATTAATATAGGTGGCGGGACTCAGGAAATCTTAGGATATTATCTAAGTAAAAAACTAAATAAAAAATATAAGATAGTTTGTACAGGTGCAGCTATTGCATTTTTTACTGGTGATCAATCCCCAATCAATAATAATATCGATAAACTTTATTTGGGTTGGCTTTTTAGAATTATTTATAATCCTAAAATTTTTTTACCTAGATATTTAAGTGCTTTTAAATTATTTTTTTTATTTATAAGAAAAAAAAATACAATATCTTTACATTAATTAATTCAGTCATATATTTTCTAACCATCATTTTTTTCTATTACTCTCTTAATGGAGAGTAAGCATTATACACTAATTAACATTAGCTTATTACCTGATTTGTTTTAGTCTCTCATTATATTTTTAATATAACTAGTTAATCTTAAATCAAAATTTTTAAATGAAAGCTCTTCATTTAAATTTTTACAAAAACAATTTTTTTTGTTAAGTAATTTAATAATTTTATTGCTTAAACTTTTCCTATCATTTGGATTTACAAAGTTAAAACATTTATATTTTTTTGCTTCAATTAGTTCATCTTTAGTAGGATTACTCGCCAAAATATGCTGCCCTTGAGACGCAGCTTCTAAGAAAGCAAATCTATAGGGATAAGTGTCAAAACTTAATCGTGAACCTGGCATAGAAAATACTTTAGATGATTTAAGAACATTATCTCTAGCTTTATCATTTAGGTATCCTTTAAATATAACGTGTTTTTTTATTTTAAGTTCATTAGCTTTTCTAATTAATCTTTCCTTATCGTCTCCATCACCAATTATAATATATTTAAATTCAATTTTTTTAATTAAGGCCATTGCCTCAAGTGTTTCGTCAATTCCAATATATTTTTCTACAGCACTTAAACGAGCTACTGATGTAACTATTTTTTTCCTTTTACCTATTTTTTTATGTGGGTTGTAATTAAGGTCATCAAATGAATTGTGTAGTAAAAATTCTTTTCGTGGTTTTGCTTGATAAATACTTTTTTGTTTATTCAAAGTATAACGTCTCATACTAATGAAATATTTTATTTTTTTAATAAATATTTGGTACAGAAAATTTTTTTTGTCACCCCAAATATCTAAACCATAAGAAAATAATATAATTTTTTTATTATTAAAAAATAAAAAAAATAAATAGATAATTAAATTTATATGTGTGACAATTATTAAGTCACTTTTAAATATATTGACTAAGTTCTTAATGATAATAAGGGAATGAAATTTTTCTGAAAATTCTATAAATACATTTTTTTTATTGAGAAATATTTTTTTTTTAGAAAAAATATTAATCTGAAATTTATTTTTACTTTTTGATAAAACATTAATTATATTTTTAACATATTTATCAATACCTCCATAACCACCATGAGCACCATGAGTTAAAATAATTATTTTTTTCATTAATGAAACATAGCCAAATATTTTAAATTAAACCAAGTAAATGATCTTGTTCTCTTAAGGTTGTTTATCTTTGAAGTTAGTATTATAGTTTTTACGTTCAAACCCAAGAATTTTTTTAATTTCCCTTTTCGTATTGCATGTAAATATAGATTTAACTAAAAAAATTGATCTATTAAAAATTGCAGTGAATAATTGTAATTGTACTTTAAAAATATCAGAAAAGCCTAAATTTTTCATTTTATTATTATATGGTTCGTGGGGCATAGTATTTTTTCTACCAACACCCAAATAGTTAGAAATCTCTTTAGTAAATTCTTTCACAAAACTTGTGTTAATAATTATTTTTTCACCATCATCTATTTCATTATCTATTTGAAAAAAAAGTGACTTTCTTGACCACAAAAATTTATAATATGGCTTGGCCCTATGAATCGTTCTACTATCAAAAACTATGATTGATCCTGCCGGATATTTAAAAGGAGTAACATCTTCTTTTTTATAATTCTTAATAAAATCCTCATCAAAATTAGAAAAATTATATGCATGTGATGTTAAGTGACTGCCTCGTATTGCTTGAAATTCCCCATCTATAGTATCATTTAAATAAATCATAAAAACTAACCCTTTTACTTTAGTATTTACGTTACCATGATTCTTATTATCAGTATGCCATACACCCCTCGTGAAAGGGTCTGTTGAATAAACTCTATGACACTTAAGTCTAAATTCATCACCAAGGTACTCTTTTGCTATATTCAAAATTTTTTCTGATGTTAATAGTTTGTATAAAGTATTTGATTTAGCTATGGCGCTTGAAGAAAAATAACCAGTATCACAATGAACAGGTGTTATGTCATTAGAATTTAGGTTTAAATTAAATAAATCAACTTCAGATAAAATTTTATTTACAACGTCGCTGTTTACAGCATTTTTCATATCAAAAAATGAGTACTTGGTAATAGTGTCTGCTATTTGTTTTCCTGAAACGGTCTTAAATTCATCTGTATAAAGTTTACTACTTTCCATTTTTTAAATAATTTCAATATCTGGTAATGGAAATATCAATTTTCCACCCTCGTTAAGAAATTTTTTTTCTTTTTTTACTATAAAGTCTTTAAAATGCCAAGGTAAAACTAATAAGTAATCAGGCTTCATTTTTTTTAACTTAGTTTCAGATATTATTTTTATGTTAGATCCTGGTGTGTATTTATTAAATTTATATTTATTTACCTCACCAATATATGGAATCAGTTTTTGATCTATATTACAAAATTGAAGAATGACGTTACCCTTTGTTGAGGCGCCGTATCCAAAAACCTTTTTTTTCATGTCTTTAAGATTTTTGAGAAGATCAATCAGTAATACTCTTTGCTTAAGACACTCTTTATAAAAATCCTTATGTTTATTAATATTATTATAATTAAGAACATCTTCTTTTTCCAATAGCCACTGAACAGTTTTATTATTTTCTGTATGTCTTGATGTTTTCTTTGCTACTGTGAGGGCAAAACTTCCACCATTAATATCGTTGAACTCTAAATCAATAATTTTAAATCCCACACTATCAAGAATAAATTTAATTGATTTAAGTGAATAATATTCTAAATGTTCATGACAAATTGTGTCATATGAGATATTTCTTATCATAGCTGGCATGTAGCTTTGCTCTAAATGCCATATACCATCTTTATCTAAGGAGTCATAAACATCTTGTACAAATTTTATTGGATCGGGCAGATCATAAAACATAGAAATACTAGTAATTAATTTAGCTTTCTTATTTTTTAATATTTTACTTAAATACGTATCCCAAATGTCACTAGAAAAAAATTCTGGAATCTTGATAATATCTTTTCTATAAAAACTGTGGAATTTTTTAATTGTAGGATCTACACCAATTAATTTATATTTTTTTTCAAAAAAACTTAAAAAAGTTCCATCATTACTTCCAATATCAATAATAACATCTTGTGATTGTAAATTAATTAGTTTTTTTAGTTTAGGAACTTTATTTTTAAGATGTTCAAACATAGACTTGTTTAGGGAGGACATGTATCCATAATTCTCTCCATACATTTCATTGGCATCAAATGAGTGTCCTAGTTGTAATAATGAACAATTTTTACAAAGAACTAAAGATAAATGTCCTTTGGTAACTACTTGTTTTTTATAATCTGGAAATACACCCGTCAAAGACTGCTTGCCTAATTCAAAAGCTTTTTCTAATTTTTTACTTTTACAAGATCTACAATATTCAATCTTCATTTAATTTAATACTATCAAATTTTTCACGATTAAGAAATAATTTATTTTTTACTTTTCCTTATAGTCAAGCACTTAACTGGATTACCAGAGTAAACAGACCATTTTTTTTTTAATGTTTTTGTAACAACGCTTCTTGCGCCAATAACAATTCCATCTTCTATTTTTACACCAGGATGGATAAATGCTTCTGCACATATCCAGATATTTTTTTTTAATGTTATCGGCTCAGCGTATAATGGAAAATTTTTATAGTTATAATTATGACTGCCTGTACATAAAAAAGCTCCTTGAGAAATTACAGAATAGCTTCCAACTCTAATTGTCGCCATATTGTAAACTTTAACCTCCTCTGCAATAAGCACGTAATCATTTAATACTAAATTCCATGGAGCCCAAATTTCTGTAGTATTAGAAATTCGACAACATTTTCCTATCTTTGCACCAAACAGTTTTAAAATTGCTACTCTAAATTTATGAAATGTTCTAGGGCTAAATCGAAAAACTGAATTTTTAAAAATATTCCAAATAAATCTTAATAAACGATTAGATAATAAAAAAGAGGGTCCCGAATAAGGATTATTATTATTAATTATCTTATAAGAATTATGATTTTTTTTTATCATTTGTTTATTTGTATTTAATAATATTTATTATAACAATACATTTAAGAAAGTTTTTAGACTTATAATACCAACTGTTATCGCTTCAATTAATCCAGCTATAAAGGGTTTGTAGCCCATTGATTTCAATTCATTTAAATTAATAGATATACCAACATCGGCCATTCTCATTCACTTATTGTTTTACTAGCTTAATTAATGGTTTTTCGTGCCGTTTCGTGTTTTTAGAATATTAACCAAAGATTAGCCGAATATTATCAATCTCAAATATGAGATTTAGGTAAATAGGTAATTATTTAACCACGTTGAAATTGTTCATTACTCTAAAGGTCAAACTCAAAAGATGACTTCATTTTAGATTTAGATTAGGGTTGAGTGTGAAAAAAATATAATATACTTTAAGTTTTATATAATGGGCAATTTAGATAATAAAAAGTGGTGGGATGATAATACCATGTCCTATACTGACTGGGATTTAAATGGGAAAATCAGATTAAAAGATGATCCTGAAAGTATAAGCGAAGTAAACCAAAAATATATTGATAGTAATCCATATTTAAAAGATTTTTTT
>Ga0115001_10004356_pt1 | contig 10414 bp, 10 predicted proteins | sample ArcticOcean_MG_C_12_FD_89869 | JGI IMG/M metagenome (GOLD analysis project Ga0115001, IMG submission 89869) | Marine microbial communities from western Arctic Ocean - ArcticOcean_MG_CB8_130 | ecosystem: Environmental > Aquatic > Marine > Oceanic | place: Arctic Ocean: Canada Basin | collected... | reverse complement strand
TTGCAAAATTGATGAAGACTTTTTAATCAAACATAACTTAATTAAAAGTACTATGAAGTTAGTGGATGAAAAAGAATTTAAACAGTTGTTATCTAATTTAAATATTGAAAAAACTATAGCTGGAGGATCTGTTGCTAATTCTATAGTTGGACTGTCTCAACTAAAAAATGAAGTCTCATTCATAGGAAAAATTAATGATGATAAATTAGGTGATGAATATGAAAAAAGCTTAACGAAAGAGAAAGTTAAATATTGTTATAAGAAAAAAATAGAAAACACACCTACAGGTACTTGTTTAATTCTAATTACTCCAGACTCAGAAAGAACTATGTGTACGTTTCTTGGTGTAGCAGGAAGAATTTCTGCTGCTGACATCGATGAAAGTTTTGTTAAACAGAGTGAATTAGTTTTTTTAGAAGGTTACTTATGGGATGAAGGAGAACCTAAAGGAGCTTTTGATAAAGCTTTAGCTCTTGCAAACAAGTCAGCTATGTCTTTGTCTGATAAATTTTGCGTTGATCGACATAAAAAAAGTTTCTATGATTTGGTTAAAAATAAACTTGATATCATATTTGCTAATGAACAAGAGATAATGGAACTAATTGATGCAAAATCATTTAATGATGTGATTGAATTTGGCAAGGAATTAAATAAAATATTAGTAATAACAAGGTCAGAGAAGGGAAGTATTGCAATCAGTGGCTCTGAAATTGTGGATTGTGAAGGACAAAAAAATCTTAAGTTGTTAGATTTAACAGGAGCAGGAGATCTATTTGCAGCAGGTTTTTTACATGGATATATTAATGCGATGTCAACTAAAGAGAGCTTACAAAAAGGTACGGAAATGGCATCTAAAATAATTCAAAAAATTGGTGCTCGATTGAATTAAAATAGATAAGTTATCAACCTTTTTTTCTTTTAAAACTACCTTTGCCTTTTTTTGATTTAACAATCCTTTTTCGATATTTTTTTGAAAATAGATCTATAGCTATTTTATTTCTTTTTTTCAAATTGTGTAACCAGCTTTAGAGTTAATGATAAAATTTTCATCTTTGAATTTGTCAGATATTTTTTTTCTAAGCCTATATATATGAGTCTCTATAGTGTGTGTATCTGCATCATCTGCGTATTTCCATATTGTTTTTAAAATAATATTTTTTGATAGCGGTTCTTCCGCGTTAAATAATAATTCAATAAGCTGAATTTCTCTTTCAGTAATAGCAACAGATAAAGTTTTTTTTTTTATTAATCTCTCATTTTTATCAACTAGATATTCTTTAATGCTAATTGATGAGTTTCGACTATATTTTTGAGTTGTGATTAAATTTATAACCATACGTGAAATTTCTACTATACTCACAGGAAGTAAAAGTTCTGCGGTAGAGATAAATTTGTTGTTTTTAGAAATACTTCGTTTTCCTAGAAATAAAAGAGGCTTATTATTTAACTTATTAATTAAACTCAATACTGTTTTATCTCCACAAACATCACTATCTACTAAAACTAAACTAATTTTTTTTGTAGACTGTTTAGAAAAAGTGTGTTCATCGTAAAATATTAATGAAAAAGTAAAATATTCTTTAATTTCATTTAAAGAATTATTGAAGTGTTTGGTGCCAAAAACAAGTATGTTATTTCCCATAATTGTATGAATATAAGGTTAAAAAATAAATTTTTATACTATGATAAGTATAAGATAAAATGTGCCATAGGTAAAAGAGGAATTACGTCTAAAAAAATTGAAGGTGATAAAAAAACACCTTTAGGTGTTTTTACACTTAAATCGATATTTTATCGAAAAGATAGAATAGCAAAGATGAAATCACTACTTAAAAAAAAGCATATAAAAAAAAATATGGGGTGGTGCGATGACATTAGTTCCAGACATTACAATAAAATGATCAAGTTTCCATTTAATCAAGGTGCAGAAAGACTGTGGTTAAAAGAGAATATATATGATGTAATAATTGTAATTAACTATAACTTAAAACCTATATTGTTAAATAAAGGAAGTGCAATTTTTTTACATATTGCAAAAAGAAATTATACACCCACAAAGGGGTGCGTTGCTATTTCGAAAAAAAATATAATTATACTAGCTAGTAAAATAAACAAAAAAACTAAATTAATAATAGATTAGTCTCTACTTCCAAAAATTGAACTACCAATCCTTACAAATGTAGATTCATAATTTAAAGCTGTTTTAAAATCTAAAGACATACCCATGCTTAATTCCTCTAATCCTAATAACTTATTTAATTCTAGTAACTTTTTAAAATAATCATCTGACTTAGCGTCATTAGGGGGTATGGCCATTAGGCCAATAACGTTGATCTTTAGTTCTTTGACGCAATAATAATAAAAATCATCAAGTAGATCTATGCCTATACCAGCTTTTTGTTTTTCATTACCTATATTAACCTGAATAAAATATTTTAACTTTCTGCTAATAATATTTTCTTGTCGGGCTAAAATATTAGCAAGTTTCTGATTGTCTAGAGAATGAATGTAATCGAAAAGCTTTACAGCCTCTTTAGCTTTGTTGGATTGTAATTTTCCAATCATATGTAAATTTACATCTGGGTTTTTTTTTTTTACTTCTGTCCATTTCATTTGTGCCTCTTGGACTTTATTCTCACCAAAATGTAGATGTCCATGATCGATTAAGGGCTTTATGTGGTCATAAGAAAAGGTTTTGGAAACAGCGATAATCTTTACGTTGCTATTATTAATGAGAGATTTTATATTTTCAAAATTATTAATTATTAAATTCATTTATGTTTATTATAAAGAATAAATATTATTTATATATAGAAAATACTCAGTCTATAGATCTTAACTATTTTAAAAAGAATAAGAAAATTTCAATTATTTATCGTAATAATGGACTTGAAGAAAGTTATACAAAACTAAATAAGTTCAGGCAAAAATGTAAAAACAAAAAATTTATGTTTTATGTTGCAAACAATTACAAACTGGCAACAGCATGTAAAGCTGATGGATTATATCTTTCATCTTATAATAAGAAAATTTATCCAAATTTTGGTTACAATCTAATAGGTTCAGCTCATAGTTTTAAAGAAATATACGAAAAAATAAAACAAGGATGCAATACAGTTGTATTGTCGAGATTATTTGAAACTTCTTACAATAACAAAAGAAGTTATATGGGCGTGCCTAGATTCAATTTAATTAGCAAAAATTGCCAAGCAGAATTGATACCCTTAGGTGGTATAAATAACAAAAATCTACTTAAATTAAATATGGTTGATTCTAAAGGCTTATGTTTATTCTCTGAGATAAAAAAAAAGCCGGCTATTTCTAACCGGCTTTTTTAATTTTAAGTTGTTCTACTTACTAAAACGCCATCACAACTGAAACTACAGTCATTTGTTCGTCTTTGTTAGCAGTGTAATCAGAATCATCAGCGTCTTGGTGAGCTATTCCTAGAGTTGCTCCACCAACGTTATATGATATTTGCATACTTTCTACCATTGACTCAACGCTAGTTTTAACATTTGATTTCGCGCCCGCTACGATTAAAGCATTTGTAACCTGGTCACTTTTGTCTCTTGAGTATGACAAATTTATAGCATCGTTAAGAGCATATTGTATACCCATAGATCTATTATCGTACCTTGTTGCAACTGCACCACCGTTAGTTCCTACGTCAGAAAAACCGGCGTTAACACCTACTGAAAAAGCACCCATCGTGTACTTAGCGAATAGATTTCCAGAATTTGGCTCTTTAGTAACGTCTGCATCTTTTGTTGTGAAGTAATCTCCACCTACAGATAATCCATCAATTGGAGTCGCTTTGATTTGAATCATGTCAGCTGATGCACCAAGTGTTGTAGCAGCAGTAGTTGTTACTCCTGCTTTAAAGTCCGCAGAATCACCAGTAGCTCGCATATTCGGTACATACGCATACTTAGCTACGATACCAAAAGGTAACATGTCAGCTGGCATATGATATTGAATACTTGAGTAACTTGATACGTCGTAACCATGTACAAATGTCATTGGAGAAGCATAATCAAATCCTACGCCATTAGCACCAATGCCATAACCTAGTTCAGTTGATAGTCCACCTTCTGAAACAAACATACCTACTGTTCCGAACGGAGTTGCTAGTGTTAATGCTTGGTCATCTTGGTCTATTGTTCCACCAGCATTTGGATCTAAGTCTATAGCATAGTTCCATGTGTAACCATTATCTAGTTCACCTGAAGCGCCTAGAGTAAATTCGTTACTTATTCCGATTCCTTTTCCTACGTTTTCATCCGTTCCGCCTATCACGTACGATGCTTTAGCTGAACCTGTAACTGAAAGTTCACCAGCAATCGCGCTAAATGATAAAGAAATAGATGTTATAACTACTAAGAAAATTTTAGTTAGTTTATTCATATTTTTTCCTTTTTTTGTTTGCTTAATTAATATTATTTAAGTGGTTGCAAATTACCTTTATAAAATGATATTTTCTATTAGACTTTGAATTAAACCTTTTTTTTTCTCTAAGTGTGATATAATTACTACACATAAAAAGTTAAGGTATTTTGTCAATTTTGTTGTTATATACGTATAATAATGAACTATAAGATTTTACTCAACAAACTCCTTCTTCTTATCTTAACTACAATTTTTTTATTAACTAACGCATGTGGTTTATATAAAAAGACCGATCAAAGAAACGAACCCCTTCAAGGGATTGATAAAGCGAGAAAAAACGTCCAAGAAGGACGGGGCGTATCATTAAAAGGTGTGCTTAAAGGTGGCATTGGAAGCGGCACAAACTACGAGTTTAGTAGTTCAAATCCTATGTGGAGAGCGTCTTTAGAAATTTTAGATTTTTTACCATTATCCACTGTAGATTACTCTGGTGGAATAATCGTCTCAGACTGGTACAATGATGATAACAGTTCTAATGAGTCTTTCAAAATAACCGTTAGGTTTTTTAATAATGAAATAGCGGCAAGCAATTTAAAAGTAATTGTTCATAAAAAAAAATGTGCAAAAGTTGACCAGTGTGTGACTGTAGAATTAAAATCAACAATTAAAAAAGAACTTACGAGTAGTATTTTAAAAAAAGCTGCTCAGCTTGAACTTGCGAACAAGAATAAAAAAAAATAATTTTTTATAATAATGGAAAGATTTAATTTTCAATTAATTGAAAAAAAATGGCAACCTGTATTTCAAAATAAAAAAATATACAGACCAGAGCAAAATAGTAAAAAATTTTACTGTCTAGAAATGTTTCCGTATCCTTCTGGTAAAATACATATGGGGCATGTTCGAAATTATACAATCGGAGATGTTTTAGCTCGATTTAAATATTTAAATGGTTTTAATGTATTGCATCCTATGGGTTGGGACTCTTTTGGTCTGCCGGCAGAAAATGCTGCTAGGGAAAACAATCTTCACCCGAAAGATTGGACTAAAAAAAACATATCTGAAATGAAGAGACAATTAAAAATGTTAGGCCTCTCTATAGATTGGGATCGTGAAATTTCTACTTGTGATGATAGCTACTATAAACATCAACAAGAGTTATTTATTGATTTGTACAATAAAGGTTTTGTTTCAAAAAAAGAAAATTATGTCAACTGGGATCCAATTGAGCAGACAGTGCTAGCCAATGAGCAAGTAGTTAATGGCAAAGGATGGCGCTCAGGAGCGGTTGTTGAAAGAAAAAAACTATCACAATGGGTCTTTAATATTACAAAATTTTCAGATGAACTACTTGATGACCTGCAGCTGCTAGAGCACTGGCCTGAAAAAGTTAAATTAATGCAAAAAAATTGGATTGGAAAATCTGTAGGATGTGAAATAGACTTTGAAATATTTAATAATAAAAAAAAAATTAAGGTTTTTACTACTAGACCGGATACAATTTTTGGCGCAAGCTTCGTAGCAGTATCAGTAGATCATCCGGTATGTAGAGAATTAGAAACTCAAGACGCTTTTTTAAAATTTAAAAAAGATTGTCTACAATCAGGAACAACCGAAGAAGCGTTGGCAAATGCTGAAAAAAAAGGTTTTAATACGGGTTTGTTCGTAAATCATCCTTTTATTAAAGATAAAAAGATACCAGTTTTTGCTGCCAACTTTGTTTTAATGGACTATGGTACCGGGGCTATATTTGGCTGCCCCGCGCATGATCAACGTGACTTAGATTTTGCTAAAAAATATAAGTTAGAAATTATAGAAGTTGTAGGTGACAACGAAGAAACGTTTAAAGATTTTAATAAAATAGATAAAGCTTATACTTTAAATGGCTGTTTGATAAATTCTGACTTCTTGAATGGTTTAGATATTGATTCTGCCAAGAAAAAAATAATCCTAGAAATAGAAAAAAATAATATTGGTAAAAAAAAAATATCATTTAGACTGAAGGACTGGAGTGTTTCAAGGCAGAGATACTGGGGGTGTCCAATCCCGATGATTTATTTGGAAGATGGTAAAATTGTTCCTGTAGATAAAGCTGAATTACCTATTAAGTTGCCAGATGATGTGGATTTAAAAAAAGAAGGGAACCCTCTTGAAAATCACCCTACTTGGAAGAAAACAACACATAAAGATACGGGGAAACCTGCGCTCAGAGAAACAGACACACTTGATACATTTGTTGATTCCTCTTGGTATTTTATGAGATTTTGTTCGCCACAAAACCAAACCGAAGCTTTTGATTTAAATGATTTGAACTATTGGATGCCAGTAGATCAATATATTGGGGGCGTTGAACATGCAATTTTACACTTACTTTACTCAAGATTTTTTATGCGTGCCGCAAAAAAAAGTAACCCATTAATAAATGATAAGGAACCATTCAAAGGTCTTTTTACTCAAGGCATGGTTTGTCACGAAACATATAAAGATAGTGACGGCAAATGGTTGAGCCCTGATGAAATACAAAAAGTTGACGAAAAAAATTATGTTAAAATTTCTGATGAGTCTAAAGTTGTTGTTGGGCCATCAGAGTCTATGTCAAAATCGAAAAAAAATGTTATCGACCCTGAAAGCATGATTATAGCTTATGGGGCTGATGCTGTTAGATGGTTTATTTTGTCAGATAGCCCACCTGAAAAAGATGTACAGTGGTCCAATCAGGGCGTAAACGCGGCTTACAAATTTTTACAAAAAATTTATAATTTAAATATTTTAATTATAAATCGTAAGGACAAAAAGCCAGATACTGACGGGGAGTTTGAGATTAAATTTAATAATTATATTTTAAAGATAACTGACTTAATTAACAATTTTCAGTTAAATGTAGTGATAGCAAATGTTTACAGCATATATGGTTTATTTACTAAAGCGATGAATGAAAACATCAGCAACAAATGTATTAGAGAAAAATTTTCTGATTTATTGCGGATACTTATTCCTTTTACACCCCATCTAGCACATGAGTGTCTTGAGCAGATTGGTGAAACGAATATTAATAAGTGGCCACTAATTAACAACAAATTAATTTTGGATGAAAAAATTAAAATTGCTATCCAAATCAATGGAAAAACTCGTGAAATTATAGAGGTAAAAAAAAATTTAGATGAAAAAAATGCTATAATTGAAAGTAAAAAAAATAAAAAAGTTTCCGACAGTTTAGCTGAAAAAGAAATTATAAAAACTATATTTATAAAAAATAAAATAATTAACTATCTTATAAAATAAATTTTATGTCTAAAAAAATTATAATCATTTTTATACTTCCATTTTTTTTCCTGTCATGTGGCTTTAAGAAAATTAATATGGACAATCCACTAGTTGATTTAAATGTAGTGATTGTTGGTGAAAATCGTATTGCCTATGTAATTAAGAATAATATTCTTTTAATTTCAAACAAAGATGCTGTAAAAAAATATGACATTAATATAGAAATATCAAAAAATAAAAAAATAAAAATTAAAGATAAAACTGGCAAGGTTACAAGATACGAACTAAGCATAAGAGCAAATTTAACTATAAAAGATAAGGCTACTCAAAAAAATATAAACAAATCGTTTAGCAAAAGTTCAGGTTATCAGGTATCGCCCTCCCACACCAATACTATTGCCAATGAGAAAAGTGTAATTAAAAATCTTACACAACAACTTTCTGATGAATTAACAAATTTTATAATATTTTCTAATAAAAATTAAGTGATACTAAAAAGCTATATTGTCGAAAAAGATCTTAACAGCTTAAGGAACTACCAAGCTGTCCTTCTATATGGTGAAAATGAAGGCATTAAAGATGACATTAAAAATAAATTAAAAAATCTTAATAAGGAAAGTGAGATAATTAATTTTTTTGAAAATGATATTTTAAAAGATAAAAGTATTTTGTATAAAAATGTTGTGAATGAATCTCTTTTTAATGAAAAAAAAAAAATTTTTATTCATGAAGCTACAGATAAAATTTTTAATGAAATTGATCAATGTTTGGATATGGAGCACGACAATACAAAAATATATGTATTTTCGAACAGTTTAGAGAAAAGATCGAAATTAAGAGCTTTATTTGAAAAAAAACAAAATATAGCAACTATTGCCTGTTATGAAGACAACGATAGAACGTTAATAGCTTATATTACCAAGGAACTCGCTGGAATTAAAGGTTTAACAGGTGAGCTAACTAATCTCATAATATCAAATTCAAACTCTAATAGAAAAATTATTAAGAGTGAGCTTATTAAATTAAAAAATTTTTTTAGTGAAAAAAAAATTAATAAAAAAGAATTGTTGGAGCTTTTAAATATTAGAAATAATATTAAATTTGAGGAAATAAGAGATAATGCTTTGACGGGAAAAAAAAATAAAGTTAACAAGATTCTTTCAGAAATCGAACTCTTAAATGAAGATAGTTTTTTTTATCTTAATATCTTAAATTATAGAGTATTAAGACTAATAGAAATTCAAACAGCAAATGAACAGTTTAATGATCACGAAAAAGCATTGGAAAATTTAAAGCCTCCAATTTTTTGGAAGGATAAAGCTGTTTATTTAGAACAACTTAAAATCTGGGATTTAAAAAAACTAATTAATATGGCTTTTAAAATTGGCGAAACCGAAGTTTTATTAAAAAAAAACTCACAAGTTAAAAATGAGATTATAATTAAAGAGCTGATATTAGTACTTTCAGAATTAGCTTCTACTTCTTCTTCTTCATAAGTAAATTTGAAATCAATTCAAACTGTTCTAAGTTTCCGAACTCTATTACAACTTTTCCTGATCTGTTTTTTTTTGTTAATATCTTGACCATTAAACCTAAATTCTCCTCTATCTGTCTTTGAGCCAGTTGAATATTAGGATCTAGTTTTTTAACAAAGATTGTTTTAGATACTTCTTTTTCTTTTTCATTCTTAACTAGGTTCTCAATAGATCTAGCACTAAGTTTTTCTTTAATGATAGATTTTGCCATAGCTACAGCATTGAATCTACCGACCAAGGGTCTAACTTGGCCTGCTGATAATTCCCCTTTTTCTACCATTTTAATTACATCGATAGGTAGTGTCAGAAGTCTTAGTGTATTACTAATGTGGCTACGACTTTTACCCATAAATTCTGATAATTTTTCATGATCATAATTAAAATCATTAATAAGACTTTTGTACCCTTTGCCTTCTTCGATTGAATTAAGATTTTCTCTTTGAATGTTTTCTATTATGGCTAGTTCTAAGGATTGCATATCATTTAATTTTAAAACTATTACCGGTACTTCGTGCAATCCTGCTTTTTGCGCAGCTAACCAACGTCTCTCCCCAGCTATAATTTCATAGGTGTTATGTTTGTCTACTCTAACTGCTATGGGTTGGATTAAACCATTTTTTTTTATAGATTGTGCTAATTCGTCTATTCTGCCCTCGTTAAAATATGCTCTCGGTTGAAATCTGTTTCTCTTCAAATCTCCTATGGATACTAACAAATAAGAGGTATTCGTGTTATTTTTTTTAGGTGTGTCTCCATCTTTAGTGTTTAAATCAACCTGATCGCCAAACAATGACATCAACCCTCTACCTAAACCTTTTTTATTTTTTTCTTCAACCATTAAGTAGCCTTACCTTCTCTCTGTTCTATAAATTCTTTAGCTAGAGCAATATATGACTGACTGCCAAGACATGTTTTGTCATAAACAATACATGGAACACCGTGCGATGGTGCTTCGGACAGTCTTACGTTTCTTGGTATTACAGTTGTATAAACTTTTTCCTTAAAATACTTTCTAGCTTCATCATCTACTTGGGTAGATAATTTATTTCTTTTATCGAACATAGTTAAAAGAATTCCTCTTATTTCCAATTCTGGATTTAAATTAATTTTAATTCTTTCAACTGTCTTTACCAATTGAGAGATTCCTTCTAGTGCAAAAAATTCTGTTTGAAGAGGAACCAGTAGTTCGTCAGCGACAACTAATGACATTACTGTAAGTAGGCTCA
>Ga0115001_10004354_pt1 | contig 10414 bp, 8 predicted proteins | sample ArcticOcean_MG_C_12_FD_89869 | JGI IMG/M metagenome (GOLD analysis project Ga0115001, IMG submission 89869) | Marine microbial communities from western Arctic Ocean - ArcticOcean_MG_CB8_130 | ecosystem: Environmental > Aquatic > Marine > Oceanic | place: Arctic Ocean: Canada Basin | collected... | reverse complement strand
GTGATGAAGAACTGGCGAACCTTGCAGGCGATATTGCTAATACCATCTTCCATCCTGTTGGAACCGTAAAAATGGGTAATATTGGTGATCCAACCGCAGTTCTCGACCCGCATTTAAAAGTAAAAGGCGTGTTAGGTTTGCGTGTTGTTGATGCGAGCATCATGCCGGAGATTACGAGTGGAAACACCAACTCTCCAACACTCATGATAGCCGAGAAAGCCGCTTGTTGGATCCTGTCGGGCCAGTAATTCAACACACAATTTTGTCAAATAGCCCCTGAACCATATTTAATTAAGGCTTTTGCTGCCAGCGAAAAATAAGCTATGCCTCAACAGTATGTTTAAAATCAAATCGGAGATGCGTGATGGTTGTTACTGGTGGATGTTATTGTGGTGAAATTCGCTACGAAATAAATGGTTCAATGGAAGCTGCATTTCAATGCCATTGTCGTGAATGCCAGTACATTACTGGTGGTAATACCAATATTGTGATCGTCTTTGCTGAAAATGACTTTAACTATACGAAAGGCGTAGCCTCGACCTTTGCTCGTTCAAACTTAGAAAACCCAGTAATACGACACTTCTGTGGGACATGTGGAACGGGTATAGGTTCCAGAAGCCCGTCACGTCCTAATTCCATGATTGTGAAAGTTGGTACTTTGGACAACCCAGAAAACTATCAAGCTCAAGCTGCAATATTTACCTGCGATCAACAAACATACCATCATATTCCCGGCGACATCCCATCATTTGATAAGCGACCTCCCAAAAAGAATACTACTAAATAAGTGTAGTCCTCTGAAACCCATCAAGACCTCTTGGCTAATCTTCGAGGACTCAGACGTAATATTAAAGGGAAAATCGCTATGGTCAGCAAAGCTGCGATCAAGAACGGTGCGCCTGGAAAATACACCCCTTCGTTATTTACAAACCGCTCGAACACGCCGGTAAGTACGAGTGGGGCGGCCACGGCCGCAACCGATGAAAGAGACGCAATCACTCCCTGGACCAGACCTTGCTGATCATCACCCACGCGATTAGCGGCTAATGCGGTCAGCAAGGGTGGAGCCATGTCTGACAGGGCGGCTATAGGCAAAACCACGGCCACTGCCCAAGCTGCGGTGGAAAATCCAAACCCTGCCAGCGCAATCACAGCAGAAATGCTAGCAAAAATTAGTGTCCTATAATCACCAAGACGTTTGGTCATTTGTGGTAGTAGTCCAGCCTGTACTACCGCAATCAGGATGCCATAGGCCGACAGGGTTAGCCCAATGGTGAACCCTCCCCAACCAAATACCTCGCGCCCCCAAAAAGCCCAGATGGTCGGATATACCATATTTGCGAATTCAAACACGAAGATACAGATCAATGGAATTGCAAGCCCTGGGATCACAAAAGCCCGGACAATAGACGCAAAAGGATTTAGGTCCCGTTTACCAAAGGACCGGCGGTTTTCTATTTTCAGGGATTCTGGCAAAATAAAGAAGCCAAAAACCATATTGAGTGCCGAAAGCGCTGCCGCAATCCAAAAGGGTGCCGTGACATGCCAGCCCGATGAGATACCTCCAAGTGCAGGTCCAAAAACAAAACCAATGCCAAAGGCCGCACCAATCATACCAAAGGCCGCGCCTCGCTCATCCGGCTTGGTTATGTCAGAAATATAGGCCGTCGCCGTGATATATGTGGCACCAGCCATGCCCGCGATTACCCGCCCCATGAGTAATACCCAATAAGTCTGCGCCAGGGCCATAATAGTGTAATCGATAGCCAAAGTGGCCAGCGCCGCAATCAATATAGGCCTGCGTCCGTAAGCATCTGAAAGACTCCCAACGATGGGGCCGAATAGAAACATTGCTGCGGCATAGGCAGACATCATTACGCCGCCCCATAATGCCCCCTCCGCCACGCTGCTAGCACCAACACGATCCATTAGGTCCGGCATGATTGGAAACACGATCCCAATCCCGATGGCATCAATCATCAGAGTGATTAGAATGAAAAGAAAGGGGCCAGTAAGCTTCATTCCATTAACCAATACATTAAAACTACTGCCTACAACTCGCGGATTAAAAACCGAGGAGTGCCACTTAAAAGATCACTTCACAAGATCTCAGTGAAAACCCTGCGCCTTATTACTATGTAAAAAATAGCAATTAGTTTTGAGATATGTGAGTTCGGGCACACTCACGAAGAGGCACCAAGCCATATGACTAACCACTATGGCCGTAGTGTACTTATAACCTATGCAAGCGCCACTCACTTCCGGTGGTCGGCAGTCACTCTCCATCATCAAAACAAACACAAACACTAAAACTTAAGCGACAGAAATTTTAGTTTTTGTGGTTCTAGGGAATTGCAGTACACTATTTGTACTATCAATAAGAAATAGGCTTTATATAAAATTTAATTTTTTAATATCAAAATAGGAGTAGTTAAATGTTATTTAAATTCGCTTGGCAGCACTCAACGTCAGCTAGAGACACTACAATCAAAAAGTTCATGGAAACAGGCGGTATGCCTCCAGAAGGTGTAACGATGCTTTCACGTTACCACAACATTGATGGTTCGGGCGGTTTTGCTATAGCAGAGACCGAAAGTTCAGCTGCGTTGGCAGATTGGGCATTAGACTGGAATGGGTTAATAGACGTTACAATAACGCCAATTATGGACGACGAAACTATAGGCGGCGTGCTCAGTATGAATAAGCATTTTGGTTAATTAAATAAGATTAGCTAATTTAAAGGCTCCTCCCTGGGGCCTTTAAATGCTTTGGGCACATGGCACCAAACGAACTGGGGCTCAGTGTATCTTAAAACACTATATTTAAAGACTATCAGAATATACATGGCACCAAAATTCTAACATTTCAAATAACAATATCAATAATTTAAATTCATTAATCGTAAATTAATCATTATATAAAAATCTAAAAAAATTCTAAACCACACCGGATTGACGAAAAGTGTACATTCGCTGCGCTTGCATAATGATCATCTACATTGGCATACGCTCAGTTCGTGCTAACTCTAAAAAAACAAAAGGATTTTTATATGGCATATCGCTGGACAAATGATCTTACACGGGCAGACGTTACCCCTGAACCATTGTGGTTGAATCGCAGGCAGGTGATTGCAGGCGCTCTGGGTGTGGGCGCGTTGGGCACGATTGCTAGCCCGGCCGTGGCCGAGGCGCTCGAGCCAAACAGTTGGGAGGATATTACCAGCTACAACAACTATTATGAGTTTGGGACTGGTAAAGAAGACCCAGCAGCGAATGCACATATGTTGAATACCGACGGGTGGGAGATTGAGATTGACGGTATGGTCGACGTCCCTGGCCGGTATTCTATGGCGGCCCTGACGGATGGGCTGACAGAGGAAGAACGCATCTATCGCTTTCGCTGCGTAGAGGCTTGGTCGATGGTTGTGCCGTGGAATGGATTTGAGCTGAAAGACATCCTCGATAAGGTCAGCGTGCAATCAGGCGCCAAATATGTAGCCTTTGAAACGGCGCTGCGTCCGGATGAAATGCCCGGCGTGCGTTATAACGTGCTGGATTGGCCGTACCGTGAGGGTCTGCGTTTAGATGAGGCCATGCATCCACTCACCATGATGGCCACCGGAATTTACGGCAAGCCCATCCCAAATCAAAACGGCGCGCCGATCCGATTAGTGGTGCCTTGGAAATATGGGTTTAAGTCTATTAAATCTATTGTGCGTATCACATTGACTGATAAAGAACCCCCCACGAGCTGGAGCATGTCCAATCGACGCGAGTACGGGTTCTATAGCAACGTAAATCCCAAAGTGAATCACCCGCGCTGGTCACAGGCTACCGAACGCAAAATCGGTGGCGGCCTGTTTAATCGCCGCCAGCCGACTTTGATGTTCAACGGATATGAAAGTGAAGTTTCCAGCCTTTATAAGGGGATGGACCTGTCAAAGTTAATCTAACGGCTTCAGAGGCAACATTACTAAGATGTGTTAAATAAGTTTTTGAATTGGCTAGCTTGCAGCCCGTTTAACCAAAATGGATAATTCAGATGCTTATTCAACTTTCAAACACCGCCCTCCGTAAAATTCCTACTTGGGTACTTTACATTCTTCTGCCCATTCCCGGGATATTAGCTATCGTGGCAGGACTGACCGATAACTTGGGGCCGGAACCGATTAAGGAGCTTGAGAAAGAACTGGGTGAATTTGCCCTCAAGCTGCTAATCATTGGCTTGGCTGTGACACCTCTGCTGCATCTCACCCGAGTCAATCTTGTGCGGTTTCGCCGGGCCATTGGGGTGGTGGCCTTTTGCTATGTGGTGGCGCATTTTCTAACATGGTTGTTACTGGATGTGCAGTTGCTCAGTCAAATTTGGGCTGATATCCTGAAGCGTCCGTATATTACATTTGGCTTTGCGGGCTTCGTGGTCATGGTGCCCTTGGCTTTGACCTCAAACAATTGGTCAGTGCATAAGCTCGGGCGATTTTGGAGGGCCTTGCACCGGCTCACCTATATAGCGGCGATTTTTGGAGGGTTGCATTACATCATGTTGGTCAAAGGCTTTCAGATGGAGCCTCTTGTCTATATGGCCGTGATTTTGACCTTTCTAGCGGTACGTGTTCCAAAATGGCGCCGGTCTGCGCAAAGCTCACTGCAGGGCCTTGGGGATAAGATCCTACGGAAATAGCTGAATCTAAAATAGCTAGACAGCCTAGCATAGGCAGCGTTACCATGTGTCACTAATTGTTGAATGAGGAGATAGTAAGGCCGACACATCAACTGTATTGGGAGCGACACGATGTGGGAGACAGAGGCGATAGAGTCACGCGGGTTTTCTGATCCGCTGACCAGTGAGATCACGAGCATTCTGCGGTCTCGGGGTGCATCCGGGGCCAGACTACCCGATATAGTCGAGCAGTCCTGGAAGCGTTGTCTGACAGATTACAACCTCCTGCCCGATGCCGTGCCGCGGCCTTTGGTGCTGAGCCATTCCGAAATCCGGGATGTAATGCTGAAAAGCGAAGAGTTCATGCGCATTGCCGAGCCTGAAATCGAGCGACTTTTCCGGCGGCTGGTCGATAGTGAATATCTGGTGTCCCTCGCCTCGCCTCAAGGCGCTATGGTACTTTTCCGCTCTGATTATCAGTATCTTAGTGACTTGGCAGGGTCCGGCGTAATCCCGGGTTCAGTCTGGACAGAGGACCAACAAGGCACCAATGGCGTCGGCACCTGCTTGCGCGTCGGCAAACCCGTTATCATCGCGGGAACCGAACATTATGGGTCAGCTATGCAACGCCTGACCTGCCTGACCGCGCCGGTTCTAGGCCGTAATGGGGCCATCGAAAGCGTTATAAACGTGACTACCCTGTGCAATGACAATTCCCGGATGAACCGCATTGTTCAAAACATTGTCGAACGGTCTGCCCGGCGGATTGAGAACAGCTATTTCGGCCGCCTGAACCGCCACAACCTGATGCTGCGCATCATCGACAATGGCGACGTGGCCGATATCGCGGAAGAAGGCCGTCTGGCGCTGGACAACAATGGCAGGGTCATCGAAGGGTCGTCCTTTACCTCGCGCCTTTTGGGTCAAGATGTTAGCAATCTGGCAGGCCAATCGGCCGAAGACCTATTCGAGATGCGCCATTCGATTTCCGAGATCAGACCGGATACCCCGATCCTGTTGAACTATTGTGGCCGCACCTTGCAAGCGGTTCTGACCCTGCCAAAAACCCGGCAATGGTCGCCCACGAGCCTGATCGCCGCACGCCCCGCCGAACCCACGTTGCGGACGGTTGATTTTGCCGAAGAAAGCCTTCGCATCAATCCAAACCTGTCGCAGGCGCTGGAACGCGCGCGACGTCTGTTGTCGGTTGGGCTGCCGCTGGTCATTACCGGGGAATCCGGGTCGGGCAAGACGTCATTTGCCAAAACCGTGGCGCGCTGTTGTTTTGGGGAAGACAGCGAGGTTGTCTTTATCGACTGCGCATCCTTGCAAAACCAGGGCGATCTGGCCTCGTTGTTGCAGCTCAAGCTGACCGGGCAACGTGCCTGCCTTTTGATCGACCGGATCAACGAGATGGACGAGACGCGCCAGGCCGCCCTGCTGGCCTGGCTGGATAATGATCGGCAGACTCGGGCAAATGGCATCAGCATCGGCATCATTGTGATTTCAACGCAGGGTTTGGATCAACTGACCCACGACAACTGCATGCGGGCGGACCTTGCCAATCGGCTGAAAGGCGGGCAAATCGGCCTGCCGCCGCTGCGGGTTGTGCCGGATCTGGAAGCGACTATTCTTGATCTTTTCCAGTTCGAGCGCGAATCCCTTGGCAAACCGCATCTGGAGCTGGACGCAGATACGCGGCTGGTTCTGCTGCACTATCATTGGCCGGGAAACATGCGCGAATTGCGCAACAGCCTGCGCCATGCCGTGGCGCTAGCGGATGGCAAGCAGATCGGGCTAGAACATCTGCCCGACAACATCGTTGAAGAAATTACCAGAAAAGACCTGACCACGCGGTCAAAATCCGAAGCTTCAAAGATCGAGGCGGCGTTGCGATATAATGGCGGCAACGTGTCTTTGACCGCCCGCTATCTAGGCGTGTCGCGAGCCACGCTGTATCGCAAGGTCCAGATACAGAAGGCCCGCGGCGAAGCGTAAGGCCAAAGCCTGACCAGTGACATGCGGCGCGCAGGCCAGATAGACCACCATCTACCCCATATCTTCGACAGTTTGCTCCACGTCTTGCGGCAGGCGCGGCCGGGTCCGTCCATCTGCGGCATGGCAACACCCAAACCGGGAAAGCCATCAGACCGCAACTGGCCCCTTGGAGTTTTGCCTGCCAGCATCGCAAAATGCCAGCCGCACGGCACCGGATCGCCGAAAGACAGGCTTTGCGGATTAATGCCCAGCATCACCGCCACCCACCTTGCCTACGCAAGTGTGAACACATCCACTGCTTCAACGGCGGCCATCGCAGGTGCCTGCATGCCAATTCCCTTCCCGCCCAGAATAAAACCAAACGGCCGGCAGCCATCATATGCTGCCAGCCTTTCGATTATTTGATCATCGACCGGATTTCGACCAGCCGCTGCATCGTCAGATGTTCGCGTTCAAAGTTCGGGCCGCTGCCGTCGGTCATTGCCATCAGCAAGCTGCCAAACGGGCCGGACTTTTCGCGAAGATCGTGGATTTTCTCCAGAACGGTCTTCTTCGACCCCCAAATGATGGACGAGCGCATAAAGCGCTCGACGCTCCAATCCTCGTTCGAGATGGTCGGATCAGGCTTGCCCACCGTGGTGTAATCGGCGGCTAGCAGCACCTTCCACATGTAGTCATAGTAGTAGTGGCTGGAGCCTTTGGGGTCCATCATCCAATCTTCGGCCTGCGCATCGCTTTCCCCGATCAGGAAGTTGCGCGCCACAGACCAATCGTCACCGGTCGGCTTGCGGCCCACGTCTTCGCAACCCTTCACATACTGTTTCCAGTGACCGTAAACGGTTTCATGCGGGCAGAAGTTAGCGGTGATCGGCACCCAGCCTTTACGGGCGGCCAGCGCGACCGTCGGGCTGTCGGGGGACATGGTCGAAATATGGATCGGTGGATGCGGCAGCTGGAACGGCTTGCTCATCGAACCGATGCCCAGTTCAGGGTAGATCGAATTCTCGATCTTCACGTTCCAGTACTTGCCCTTGATGTCATAGGGCGGATCCGACTTCCAGATATCCAGAACGATGCGCAGGTGTTCGGCCACCATCTCGTTGCGTTCGGCGGGGTCGGTGTGTTCGAACACTTCAAGGTCGGATGCCAGACCACCTGGCCCGATCCCCCAGATGAAACGCCCGCCAGACATGTGGTCTAACTGGGCGACTTCGGCGGCGACAATGACCGGGTGGTGCTGTGGCAGACCCATCACGCCAGTGGCAAACTTGATGTTCTTGGTCTGGTTGATCAGGCTGGCAAAGAAGATCAGCGGCGAAGCAATCTGTTCGGTGGTGCAGGAAAAATGCTCGCCAACATAGGCGTAATCAAACCCCAGCTTGTCGGCATTGATGATTTTATCCTGATTCTCTTTAAGGATTTCCCCAAGCGGACGTGTCGGAGGATGCAACGGCATCGCGAAAGTTCCAAGTTTTACCATAAAATTTCCTTTCCCTGTTATAGGCGCCAGATACATTTCAACTGGCGTCTGAATTTGAGACGATTGGGAGTGCCACTTTCGCCCTGCAATCCTGCTCTCTGAACTCCACCCTTATCGGTCTTTGCGGGTTAGCGTTGAAATACGCTATCGCACACGGAAACGATAAAAGGCGGACCCTGTGGCAAGACTTTGAGACGAAACATTAGCAACAACACTGGTCCCCAGAAACTGCAGCTCTTCCGATTTGCAAATCTGACGCCAGAGTTCATCAATTTCTTTGGTTTGCCTACTGTACCAAGCGGCGCGCTTCTGTTGCACCGATTTGTCTCAGAAGCGACAGTTCGGGCGGGTATTGATGCGGCCGCAAGATAATACACGATACATTTGAAGTGAATTTGGTACCCAAGGCCGGACTCGAACCGGCACGCCCGTTAAGGCGGGGGATTTTGAATCCCCTGCGTCTACCATTCCGCCACTTGGGCCCATTGATTTCATTGGACTTTATAATTCTTTGTCTTCTAAATACCCTGTGTTATGCTGATAATTCGTCTACTAAACGTCTACCAGCTTTAGCAGGGGATCAAAAGTGCCAGAACATATAACACAACGAACCTTAGCCAGACTCAACCCAGAAGGAACTGGTAAGCGATACTTCGTACGCGGGTCGAATCCTGTGGGCTGGGGTATAGAAGTTTCAGCGAAGGGTAAAGCCAGTTATTTTATAGAAACAAGGGTCACAGGCCGCCGTAGCGCAACACGCAAAAAGATTGGCTCAGTAGACATTATTTCGCTCTCTGACGCTCAAGCAGAGGCAAAGGCTTTCTTGGGCGATGCGGCTAAGGGCGTGGATATTCGCTACTCAGCCACAGAGGAAGATTTACGTCCCGAAACAGTTGGTTATGCACTTGAGATGCACCTTAACGAGAAGCGTCACTCATTGAGGTCGAGTACCATTAAAGACTACCAGAAAACCTTTAATAATTGCTTTTCTGACTGGCGTACCCTGCCCTTGCAACAACTCAATAAACAGCGTGTGATAGATCGCTACCTAGAGTTGAGAGACACAGGCAAGACTTCGGATTACGTAAACAAAGCCTTTAGGAACCTAAGCTCAACTCTCTCCTATTATGACGTAGAACCTAACCCCATTAGAGTTCTCAAACAGAAAGGTCTCCGAGAGGCTGGCAGAGCACGAGAAAGGTTTCTGAACCAAGACGAAGTTGTACATATAATACAACACCACTCCACAGGCTCAAGACATGGTCCCAATGGAACAAAAGTGCCAAAAATAACCAAAACCTTTCTATTCTTTATGCTGACAGGTCTCCGCAAAGAAGAGGTGCTTGGATTGCGCTGGCGAGACATAAAAGACGGTTACTTTACTATTATTGGTGACGTTACAAAGAACAAGAAAGCCCACAAAATGCCTCTTGTCGGTAGCCTAAAAACACTGGTTGGTAAGCGTGGAGCAGATGACGATACTGTCTTTGGCTACACTTCGTCTGGGTACAGGACAGCTAAAGATAAGTTTCTCGACACGACTAACCTAGAACACTTTACCACACATGACTTCAGGCGGACATTCTCGGAGCATCTTAATCTGTGCGGTTATTCAGAGTTAGATATTGCTGTCGCTAACAATCAAAGCTCATCCACAGTTACAGGCAAGCACTACCTTGGAGGGTCATTAGCCAAAAGTTCGCTACAGGTTAAGATGCTGACTGATTTGCAAAACCAATTCTCATTTTATTTGTACGGAGACAGTAGCAGCAACAATCCGCAGAAGGCTCCAGACGAATGGGAAAAAACAGCACTTTATGATCCTGCTAATGATATGACTGACGATGAAATTGCGGCTTGGCAGGAAGACCACATCAATAGCGTAAAAGACCCTTTGTTTTAAAATAGGCACCCTTAGACATCGATAGACAGCCAAGCCAAAAAAATCACAAGATAGTGTTTGTAGTTTATTACTATGCTACATACTTGCTGGCCTATCTGTAATCAGCAATCTATAAAAGCTAATATTAAATAACAAATGTGGTGTGTAATATGTCCTCCAACTCAACCAATGATGACCTTAATTCTCCAAAGAGTTCATCGGAAAGACCCAAGTCTCGCCGTTCGATTCTACATGATGGTACAGTGATCAATGGTGATTGGCACAGTGATGGAGTAGTCGAGTTCGGTGGGAAAATCACGGGTGATTTGACAGTAGACGTTTTGGTGGTGACAGGCACTGGTAAGGTTGACGGCAACGTACGAGCAAGGTCTGTT